>WLWD01000962.1_pt1 | contig 75333 bp, 39 predicted proteins | sample 6712731 | NCBI WGS metagenome assembly WLWD01 (sample SAMN12718690, study PRJNA576275) | sponge metagenome | isolation source: marine sponge | host: Mycale hentscheli | place: New Zealand: South Island, Marlborough, Capsize Point | collected 2014-11-01
AAATGCTAGCTATTGAAATTAGTATTTCTGCTAAAAGTTGAAACTAGCATCAAAAGTATTGGACTTGTGTCATAAGCTTCATGTAAAATATTCTTGTGGTCTGTCTATGTCTGATGGCAAAGGTCAGAAGTTATATAACCTTGGTTTCATGGAACAGTGGTAGACATCAGAATGGAATAAAATTTCCCCTGATACTTTCATATCTGGTTTTAAAAAAAGCATGCTCTGAAAGCCGGTCAAGTAGCAGTCCAAGCGATGAAGAAGTGTGCAAAGTAATAGATCCGATTAGCAAGCCTCCATTGTTATTTTTAACTAACTAGTTATAGAAATGTCGTGCACACAGTTAGTCCCTCTACATTTATTACAGAATTTGAAAGAAAAGTATTTTTAGCCACCAGAGAAAAGCAACTTAAATTGGTGTGTGTGTGTGTGTTGTTGCTGTTACAGTCAGGTTCAGTGATTCCAGACTTTCTTAGTTTTAGTTATTCATACTAAAAAAATATCTTGAATGCTTCTGAGGGAAGAAGTGCAGCAGAGGGAAGAAGGGCAACAGAGGGAAGAAGTGCAGCTGAGGGAAGAAGTGCAGCAGAGGGAAGAAGCACAACAAGGAGAACAGTCCACAAGCCGTAATATAAAGGTGAACATTGGCGGAGGCAATCCCAAACTAAGCTTCGTTTTAGTTTTTTTTCCCAAATTCTTCCTGAAGATTAGAGTTTTTAGTTTTTCTTCAATACCATGTAGAAGATTTAGTTAGTTATACTATCAATTGTCTTAGTTTTAGTTAATTTATGTTGCCTCTCAAATTCTGCAATAATGAGACTCCTTAAAGAAAGTTGTTCATGTAGTTTTTCCAAAGAACTTCAAAAATGGCATATTTCTGTGAAAACTTGGGTATTATTAATAAAGTATGGTATTTGTTGTGTAGTTTAGAGAATAGTTACTTGATGGGAATTAATATTTTCATTTAATAATGACATAATTCAAGGTGAATTGTTTACAATAAAAATTGCTTAGTCTTAGTTTTTGTTATCCACTCTAATGGTAGTTTTAGTTATTATTGAATTTACTGTCTTCTAAAATAATTAGTTTTAGTTTTTTCATGTTCTCTACAGCTTAGTTTTAACTATTCTTACCAAAAGTAAAATACCCCAAAACTAAGAGGTTTGGGTTTTAGTTTTAGTTAGCTAACTAAAACAACATTGGTTAAAGTTACAGCAAGGAAATGTAGAAGCAGTCTTAGAGTGGGCATTTTCAAATTTGCTTCACTTGGGAAGCACCAAAAAATATCTTCTCTGTTGAGTGACTGGAAAACTTAGTTCACTTTAGTGCAACGTTTAGTGTCTATTATACAGTTTTCACATACAATGTTACATTTAGTAGGGATAAAGTCTGGATGTCGTATCAGTAACTTAAACATACCATTATTATAAATCACTGCGTTGTTTGTATTATCTATTATCTAGTCCAGTTACAAAATTATGAATTTGTCAAGTCTCAGAGTAGCTATGTAGCTATAATGGTTCTAGATCCACTGGTATAGCTAAACCATTCTGATGAAAATAGTTTTGTTCATCATGCCATTGAAGTATACAGATTGTGTATATTATCAGTCGTTACAGCAATATATTTTATTGCATATTAAAGTTTAATAGAAGCAATGCATTTTGCAAAAATAATGAAGTAGCTATTCCTACTGAGGGTCAGATAACTATTTGGCGTGATGTATGCTGCATTACTCGTCAGAAGATACCTGCAGGCCCGACACTCCTCAATTTAGTGACGGATTGATCCTTCTTTATCTAAAACACCCCCTAGCTTTCCTTATACGCTTTAAAACTTACCAATTCCCACAATGATGGATTTGTTATTGTTTTTACTTCTCTTGTAACTATAGCAACGGAAAGGTACCGCCCAACAAGATTAAAACAACGGTCGTCATCATTGTTCAGATCTAGTGCCCACGCAGCGCATGTGGAAAGAAATAATGGTGGGAGAAGACTAAGAGGCTTGACGAGCTACAGTGGTCTGTCATATTGATTAGGTAAGCTCAGGCGTTAGATACTGCATGACTTAATGTGGCGGTGGTGTAGGGTGGGTTAACGTGAAATAGCTATATTATTGGCGAGCGAGCGTAGCGAGCGAGACACTTACAGGGGTAACACAATCGAAAATCGGGGAGTTGTTTATTATTTAGATATATGTTTTGGACGTATGTATGTCATTTTGTACTTTGACCCTCCGTATTTTTGTGTTCGCTCGGCGTTCGACCCCGTCCCAAACTTCACTAAACAGAATCCTCTGGTTTAGCGACCATTACCAGTATCACCTTAGAAATTGAATTGTTTACCGCTTTGAATTGTTTTACGGGTGCAGTTAAAACGCAAAAACTTATGAGAGCTCCATTTCTATTCGAGTTAGTGGCGGTGGTAAGTTAATACGCTATTTGTCACAGCTATATAAGCCCTACTCAACAGCATTTACTTGAAAATTCATTGTCCACTAGACGAACTACGAAGGTAAGTCTTGCCTAGGTATGTTCAGTTGTGTGAAAGTATTGTGCGTTACAACTACTATTAAGAATATCACAAAGAAAATTTTAAATAACGTGACTTGATTTTGTTGCTTCTTTTTCAATTCAAACTGTTGCGGGGAGCAGTTACTATGGAATTGAAACCCCTTTACCCCATTAACTTTAAAACTCAACTTTATTTTAGTAGCTTGAGTGTTAGTTGTTAAAATCAATCATTTAACAATAGTGTAGTTTAAGGCTCGCTCGCCATTTGTGCTCAAGCACACCACTAGTTGGCGAGCGAGCGTAGCGAGCGAGACACTTACAGGGGTAACACAATCGAAAATCGGGGATGTTTATTTATTTATTTATTTATTTGTATATATGTATGGACGTATGTAAGGCATTTTTGTTACTTTGACCCTCGCGTTTTGTGTTAGTTCGGTTGTCGACCCCTCCCAACTTCACTAAACAGAATCCTCTGGTTCATCGATCAGTACCCGTATCACCTAGAAATTGAATTGTTTACCGTTTTGAATTCTTTTGCGGGTGCAGTTAAAACTTGAAAACTTAAGGGACTTCCATTTCTATTCGAGTTAGTGGCGGTGGTAAGTCAATGCGCTCTTTGTCATGGTTATAAGCCGTGCGCAACAGTATTTACTTGAAAATACATTGTCCACTAGACTACTGCGAAGGTAAGTCTGTGTAGGTGCATGTCCAGTTGTGTCAAAGCATTATGTGTTACAACCACTACTTAGCTAAAGAATATCACAAAGAAAACTTTTAAATAACGTGTATTGTTTGTTGTTGTTGTTTTTTCCCTTCAATTCAAGCAGTTGCAGAGAGTTGTTACTGGCACTGAATCCCTTTACCCTGTATGCTAAATAAACAAACTGGACTTATTTTCAGTAGCTTTAGTGTTAGAAGTCAAGATCATTCATATAAAATATTATAGTCTTTAGGCTCGCTCGCCATTTGTGCTCAGCACATCAATAGTTTATTTATATATATGTTTGGACGTTATGTATGTCATTTTGAACTTTGACCCTCGCATTTTTGTGTTAGTTATGTGGTCGACCCCGTCCCAAATTGCACTAAACAGAATTCTCTGGTTTATCGATCAGTACCCGTATCACCCTAGAAATTGAATTGTTTTACCGTTTTGAATTCTTTTGCGGGTGCAGTTAAAACTTGAAAACTTAAGGGACTTCCATTTCTATTCGAGTTAGTGGCGGTGGTAAGTCAATGCGCTCTTTGTCATGGTTATAAGCCGTGCGCAACAGTATTTACTTGAAAATACATTGTCCACTAGACTACCGCGAAGGTAAGTCTGTGTAGGTGCATGTCCAGTTGTGTCAAAGCATTGTGTGTTACAACCACTACTTAGCTAAACAATATCACAAAGAAAACTTTTAAATAACGTGTATTGTTTTGTTGTTGTTTTTTTTCTTCCAAGCAGTTGCAGAGAGTTGTTACTATGGCACTGAAATCCCTTTACCCTGTATGCTAAATTTAAAAAAGGACCTTATTTTCAGTAGCTTCAGTGTTAGAAGTCCAAAAAAAATAGTATAGTCTTTAGGCTCGCTCGCCATTTGTGCTCAAGCACATCACTAGTTTATTTATTTATTTGTATATATGTATGGACGTACGTATGTCATTTTGTACTTTGACCCTCGCGTTTTGGTGTTAGTTATGTGGTCGACCCCGTCCCAAATTGCACTAAACAGAATCCTCTGGTTTATCGATCAGTACCCGTATCACCCTAGAAATTGAATTGTTTACCGTTTTGAATTCTTTTGCGGGTGCAGTTCAAACTTGAAACTTAAGGGACTTCCATTTCTATTCGAGTTAGTGGCGGTGGTAAGTCAATGCGCTCTTTGTCATGGTTATAAGCCGTGCGCAACAGTATTTACTTGAAAATACATTGTCCACTAGACTACTGCGAAGGGAAGTCTGTGTAGGTGCATGTCCAGTTGTGTCAAAGCATTGTGTGTTACAACCACTACTTAGCTAAAGAATATCACAAAGAAAACTTTTAAATAACGTGTATTGTTTTGTTTTTTTTTGTTTTCCTTCCAAGCAGTTGCAGAGAGTTGTTACTATGGCACTGAAATCCCTTTACCTTGTATGCTAAATTTAAAAACTGGACCTTATTTTCAGTAGCTTCAGTGTTAGAAGTCAAAATCATCCATATAAAAAATAGTATAGTCTTTAGGCTCGCTCGCCATTTGTGCTCAAGCACATCACTAGTATATATATTCTATTTTGAATGAGTTGCGTAAGTGTTACTCGTGTAGGTTTAAACTAACATTTTAGTTAAGTTAAATTCAAGTGTTGTACATTAAGGCAGTCAATAGTCCAGGGTAACCTTACAAATATTCTGTGGAATACACAATTGAAGCCTGTTGTTGAATACTGGTGCTAGCCATTAGTATTTGTAGTAGTCACAGGACAGATCAGCAGTGTTGGAAGATGTTTAGTAAAGGGGCACTCCAAGGGCATGTTTTTTTGGGGGGGGATTGGGGGTTTAAAAGTGTGAATGTGAGAAATTTCCTTGTTAGATTATGCCCACAATTTTGGTAGCCCAAAGCCCCCCCTTCCTACGCCACTGCTGATATCAATCACGGTGGCGTTGCCCCTATAGCCTCCTCTACACACTGCCCAGATTGTGTCACAAATAATATTTTAGCTACTATATTTTATCGGTTATTATGACCATGTGAATAAAACACTCAGGGTTACTGGACTGACTGGCAAGTTGAAGGTCTTGCCGTAGTTGACTTCAGACAAGCTGGCTCATAATCAACCTGCGAGGCAACAATTACTGGCAAGTGTTTGTTCTTGACAAAGTCCTCAGTATAGACTGAATCAAGTAAGTCTCAAGTTGTGGTATATGTAGTCTCATTTGAGTGTTCAAAATATTTTATGATGATGCCCAGTGCATACCTGATTTAGGTGATATTTGTGACCTTCCGTTGTTGCTGTGTGGTGTGCAGGGTGGGGGAGGGGAGACAATGGACAGGATATGACCTTGGAATGGGAAGTAGTTTCATTAAAAGTCCGAGCTTCTAATTACGTAAGTTAGGTAAAGCGTTCACAGTTCCAGTATTTTTCAATTAATGATACGGAGAATCCTGCTGTACTGCGCCTTACGCAACTTTGTTTCAAGCTGCGCTTCTTTGCCACAGCTTTCGAAGTTTTATTCAGGTAATTCTGTTATTGTTAACTCTTCATGCCTAATCTCATTGCTATTATTTAGCGATTTCCGAAGGAAATCATCTTTTACCTATACTCATAATTTACTTGCTCGCCATGCATTTGCGCCTTTCGAGCGCACCACTAGTAATAGTAAAATTTGGTACCCTGAGCTTTCTTTATTATTTGGATAGGTGATATAGCTAAAGTATTCTAGTTGCACTTACGTTTAATATTTTAATGTGTATCGTGTGTATGGTCTCATTTTATAGGACCACACACAACATGTAAGGTTTCATAAAATAGTAATTTAGATTGGCACTAAGCGAAACCTATCTAGTCTATCCCACTCAAGATATATTGAAGTGTAGTAGAGCTTAAGGATGCTAAAATAAACTTTAATAGTGTGTTTTGCATTATTTCTAACAGAGCCAGGTTTAAATGATCAGATAGAAATTAGCTAACTGTAACGGAAGCTTTGAAAAAATTAAGATCACAAAATATCTGATGATTTACGACTGAATTGTTGACTAGCCAGTTAAACATTAGTAATAAGAAAAACTATTTTTATATTATTAGTTTTGCCAAATACCAAGATGGTCTTATTCTACTGTGTATCTGCTATAAGTATTAAGAAAAGAAGAAAAATGAAGGAAAAAGCCACTTGCAAGCTGCTGTAAGTATGAAAGCCTGTATTGTAGTGTAGACTTCCGATTTTTTTTTTATTTTGTGATTGATTCACTTTTGCCGGAACTGGCATGCCCTCGTCACAGAAAGGGTGGAATCAGGGAGCCAAGCTTATGAATTATCTATTTACTTTTATGTTGTCATTGCAACTGCAAAATTATCATTACAATTTCTGGAACACAAGCACTTGATAGAAACCTAGTTACAGTATGATTTTTTCTTACCTTCCTCACCAGCTGTGGCTGACTTGTGGTAACCACATACCACTGGATCTGACATTAGTGGTAACCACAAATCACTTGCTATTGAAAAAAAACCCACAGCTATGCTGCTGTCACAAATGAGTGGGTGAACACTGGGATATGTAGTTGACCTAGAAAAATATTGCTGCTGTATATGGTGTATGTGGTTAGATGTGGTGGCTTGTACGGGAAACCTTGAGCAGCTGTAATTTTTTTTGTGAAGTTGATACTGTAACTACATTTTCTCCAGTACACAATTCAATTCATTGAAGTGAGATGTGTCAGGAGGTGTACCTAGGTATGTATGTGATTTATTTGAGGCTATTTTTACACACAAGTATGATCAATGATCATGTCCCGCAAAAGTTTAAATTTCAGTCTTCTATATAATGCATTGAATTACAATGAATTGTGGTCTAAGGACATTGAGCTGTGTGTGTAATGTATATAATAGGGTATGTGGGTTGTGTTGGTCTGCAAATGATGGTGATTAAACCTCAGCGCTCATGCAAGAGAAAGTTATAGTGGTCATCCTGTCTGTCGGTCTGTCTGTCTGTCGGTCTGTCACGCTCTGATTTTGGAGATTACTGACAATTAACTGTTGATTTAGGTATGAACTTACTCACAATGACGATTTAAATTTAAGACCTTTTATTCTGCTTTTTTAATTTTATTTCGGGCTGATTCTTGAGAAAATGCGAAGCTTCAGCTCTGCGTAGGTACCAGCTTTTGTTGCAACGCCCCCTAGCGTTACATCATAATCATGTGAGCAAATAATTTCTTGCAGACATTGATGTAGTTTGCTTTATAGGGGAAGTTAACGTTTGGTGAGAAACCGGTAATACTGTGTGACTACAATTGAAATATTGTCTCTACGATATAGGGCTTTTGTCAAAGTGCAATGGTAATATCGGTATATCTCCCAGCTGTACTGCCATGTGCTAATGGGTAGATGGACCAAATTTTGGGAAATAGAGTTTATCATTATTTTCTGAGGAGGTAGCATAGGGTATGTGTGTGCACACATTCATGCTAGAGACTACTTGTGAGCCCTATAAGTAAGACGTAAGCCTCAATTGGGAAGGTATGTGGTCCCTTTGTTTTAGTTTCGTGTAGTTACGTTTGAAGATTTTATGATCTGTTCAGGATATTGACTGTTGTCTCATGGTAAAGGCACATGTATCAGTTCAATGGTGTTGTGAGTGTTCTATTGAAAATCTTGTGTTGGACTACCTAAGCCTTTTGCAGAGAGATTTGTGGCAGTGGTTTATGCTTTTATCACTTCCATTCATCTGTAATGTCCACCAGTGTTGATTTACTAATTTCTTGTCTGCTCACAAGCCTCAAGCATATGTGATGATAACCATTAGGCTTACCTGAGGTTCTGGTTGGCTTTGTGTTCCTGCATATTTAGCTACTCCTTTATGAAGATAACATTTACATCTACCAGTTTCATTGCTGGAGCAGCAGTATTGATACTTGACTTTTTTTGCTAAGCTTACCAATAGTTATTGAATATTTACTATTTGTGATGTAGGAGTCTAATTCAGTATGGATAATAAGCAACGAATTTCACGTCTCATTCTGTTGTCATGAGCTCCTACTGGGTAAGAAGCTACTTACTGGCTTTATGGATGCGTATTTGTTGGCCAGATCTCTACATGAGTCATCAGTATATTTATCAAATTCTATAGAGTATTTTATCTAATGACCAGTTTAGTTTAAGCTGCAAGATTTAACTTAATCTTACTGGCAATGTCATTCACCTGCTAATTGTCATATCATAGTCCTGGTGATTGACCTTTTTATTATTATGGATTCAAGTGACCTGTTAAACGTAGAGGTCGCTTTTATAATTCAATGCTATTCTCTGTACGCGAAATCTGTGGCCTCGTGTACTACATTCTGAACTCCTTTCGGAGGTCCGGGTATAAAAGGAAGAATCCCTTGCATGCCCTTTGACCTCTAGCTCCTATTCAAATTAAAATAAAGTAGTTGCGCAAAGAGAATCCTCCATTATACGTAGCTCACTATCCTTTCAAGTCGATCCACACCATGTTTACAACAAGTGCCCTAACTAAAAAACAGCTATATGAGTTTAAGCTATGAAAGGTAAAAATGTTTCATTAAAGTGGAAAGGTTGAAATGAAGGAACAAACACAACTTCTTAAAACTAACACATAGTAAAAAAAATAAAGTCAATGAGGTATATAAAACGGTAAAATTACAACTTTGAATTCTGGTAAACTCTTGTGATTCGAGGATGTAGAGGAATGTAGTGAAGTAATGCATTGTAAGAAATATACTTGACTTGATTAGTTGTAGAAAGAATATGAGCACGGTAGTGTCTATTGTATGTAGTGAGTTTGTGTATGATTCCTTTGAAGATAACCTCTTCTTTGTTGATATAGATGGCAGATATTTCAAGTACCTCAAAAGCATCCTCATCAGTGCCACTCAAGACCGCGGCGTTAGGCTTGTAAATTTGCCCTTCCACCTTTACCCATTTGGTCCTGGAATTTTAAGCTACAATAAAAAATGATTCAGTTAAGGTATGCATATTTATACTTACTCATATTCTGCTGTTATTGTTGGGGCCATGTCGCTCACTTCCACTGTTCATACAGAGGTTACTGCATGTATACATACATTATCATAATTTAAAAAACCAACTATACTTGTTCTCTATTATGCTTGCATGGGGACTGTGCACAATGGCTTTAGTTTTCCCTGTTTCCAGGATTTGTTGGCTAAGACAGAAGATAAAGCTATTCAAGGGGTGATGTTAACAGAAACATAACTAGATTAAAAATTGTGCTTGTCATTTGTGCCAAGAGTATTGGCTAATAGAGGCTTTAAAAAATGCCTAAAACTATAAAGAAATAAATTAATTTAAAGTTCCTAAGGAGAAGGAAGCTATGATGCCTAACACAAAGGGTTCCTTCCTTTTTTATTTCATTACTCTAGTAATCCAAACTATTTGTCTCAATTTCATTTCTTATTGATGATTACATTATATACCTGGTCCAGTTTCAACTCCTGCTCTGTTTGCTTTATTTGCAGGTAGCACTGATGCTGCTGGTGCCTGGTTGCCAATGAAAGTGGAATATTGGTGAAGTTTCCCAAGGTGTGGGCTAGACTTTTGAAGTAAGCATGTTTGGCCTCATACCGCATTGTCCAATGCCTCACTAACGGACCATACCTGTAACACATGAGTCAATTTAATTGGTATTTGACTAATTTATTTTTTCACGTATAGTTAAGGTAAACCTGTCATACAAACCCTCAGCGCTTACACATCTAGAGCCAGTGCTATGCAGCAGGTTCGGATAATTATAGTACGGATTATTGAGGAAGCACTGTATACATCATAACTGGCTTGCTACCCCCACTTGTTCAAATTCTGTAGTTACAAAGTGATACAGGTTGTTGCAAATTTGCTGAATGTACACGTGTATGTAGCTAACGGTGGTAATAGTTAACTTCAAAGAATCTCACTAGCACATTGTGACTACTCACAAAGCTCAAAATCTTCTATTTCCTTTGATACCAAAGGCCTTTGTGGGCATAGTTTGAAATCATTCTTTATTTAAAGTTCATATTTATTTGTCTAGGTTGTAATGTCATTATTTGAGATCGGTCCCTGGAGATACAGAGAACAGACAAATGAATGACAAAGTGAGTTACATAGACCTCGTGTACATGTACATACGCTGAGGGTTAATAAATATCTTCCAGAGTTTTGTTCAATATTGTGTCATATTGCAAATGCAGAAATAATTACAATAAGACGTCAGAGTTACAAGCACCTTGAGAAACCAGGCTTTCTGTAACTCAGAATTTTCTATCTATGTATGAGACTACTAAGTAGTCATTAGTAATGTGATAATTTACTACTAATAAAAGGCACACTAAGGTGTTTAGTTACTGAGTCTTCCGTAATTCTGAAGTTCTTAACTCTGAGGTTCTAGCTACAGTATAGATGCCAGCTAGTACAATTGAATAAATTAAATTAAAAAAAGGAAAAATGTTTAAACCCTTACTTGTATGCATACATTAAAGCAAATGAGTTAACTTACTGAAGAGTTAATCTTGGCATGTGTAGCATGAAGTGCATTTTTGGTATTATTGACGCTCCAGGATACAAGTGCTTGAAATTGGTATGGTGTACTTGGATCAAGTGAGCCATGTAGCCAACACCATCTTCATATAGTTTATTGGTGAACAAGAGGTCTGCAATTCTCATCATGATCAAGTAGTTCTCCCAGTAAGGATCTCAAAGATACCCTGAAGTTTCAAAAATCATACTTTCAGCTTCCATATATGTGACCGTCTATAGAAAAACCGGGCACAACGCGGCATGCCTAATTATCGAGAAAAGATCGATCGATTTCTTAAAAATGTATTGTTTCAAGTCGACGGAAGGGAACGGTTAGGTCTATTATAGTGGGAACGACTTAAGCTACGGCGATAAAACTTGGAGAGCTCAATATCTGGACGCCGACAACTCTGTAAGTAAAAAAAAAAATTTTTTCGAAGGGTGCCGCGTTGTGCCTGGTTTTCCCTTAGACGGTCACATTATATAAACAGCTCAACTTTCTTGTAGTAGCTGCTAGTCAGGTAATATGTTACTATGTGATGGAAGGTATTTGAACAATTTGGCTATGGCAAAATCTACCCTATAATTATTCTTTTTTATATTCTTTTTATTTTATTATTTTATTTTTTTTACCATGAAGGTAATATTGGAGTGTACTAGTGTGTAACAAGTTGGAAATTTCCTTTAGAATAGCTAGACAGTTGGCTACTCTTTCTTTAGGATGTTGTTCCCACCAAGTAGTGGTCATGTGGTCCACACCAGCCACGTAGGCAGTGGTCATGTGGTCTCCACCACCCATGTAGGCTTGCTTTGGCTTTTTAGTTGATGGGGGGGGGAGTGATAGAGTTGTTTGTGTGTGTGTTTGTTATGTTGTTTTTCATTTGTTTTTGCTACTTTTTTCAAATAATTTATACCTACGTATATATCTATGCCTTCTTTAGGGTTAATGAGTTCTTGTTATTTCTAGTTTTATCAGGTGTGAAGTAAAGTGTGTGGGTTGTATTGCTATACAATAGTGGTAGTGGCCTGTGGTACGTCGCTACTACAGAGTAAGTGGGCGGGGTCTGTGTACGTTAATTGGGAGGAGTCAATGACGATCGATACCATTTTTCGAAAAGTTACTTTCAACTTTATTCAGCTTTTTCTGGACTTCGACGGCAAGGAGGAACATTCTAAGCAGATACTAAGATACAGGAAAGTTAAGTACTTAAAATTTTTAGTGCTGATAGATTCCAGCCTAGCATTTTTATTGATGAGAGAGATAGTGTCCCAGTGAGTGTGCCTTTAAAGTTCATTGTTACTGCATAACTACCTGTAAGCAGGGAAGTGTTGACTATATGTATGCTGCAGGAGTATTCTGGTCAAGTAATTGATTTTTCTCTGTGGTCTGATTAACTAAGTCAATTTAACTGGTAAGTATCGCTTGATTGCCTTACATGATCTTTTTGATTGCTTGTGGGTGACTTAGTCATGTATGAACTAGGGGTGCGCCCAACAGCTCAGTGTGGCTAGCGAGCTATTGACACTATACTGTACAAAGAAATTTTAGATGGTGGCAATATCTCGCTCGCCAAACTGCGCTGTTGGGCGCAGCCCTAGTATATTCTGTTTGTATGCTGTGCGTGTGTGGTGTATGGGCATAGTGTGTGTGTTTGTGGGTTGTGTGTGTGTGTGTGTGCGCACGCGCACACGCGGTGTCTGCATGTGACATTGCCTATTTCGTCCAATTAATTCATCAAATAAGGAAGTGTACATTAAAGTGGGGTTTAGGAAAATACTTTACCTTCAAACCAATTTTATAGATTTGACAAAAAAAAAAGATTATATGTGACCGTCTACGGGAAAATCGGGCACAATGCGAATCAGGCACAACGCAGTGCGCGTAAACGTCAGGAAAAGTCATTTGAATTCTTAAACATTGTATTAAATTAGCCTACGGAAGGGAACGGTTAGGTCTATTAATAGGGATCAGCTATGGCGATAAAACTTGGAGAGCTCAATATCTGGGTACCAGCAGCTTGTAAGTTTTAAAAAAAATTTTTTTTGCGGGGGCTGCGTTGTGCCCAATTTTCCTGTAGACGGTCACATATCATGTTTTGACACCGTGTTTAAGTTATTAAGTAGGGAATGGGGAAGGAAATGGGTGATGCATTTGAAAGCTATGTACCTTTTACTAAACAAAGATCTTGATAGCATCACGTGTTACTGTTTTATATAATAGGAAGGTAATGTGCTGTGGTGAAGTATATATTGGTCAGACGTCCAGCAGAAGCGAGGGATTGAAGTGAGTAGTTCCAGCCTGCCATGAAGCTATTGGGAAGATTGAGGAATAGGTTCCTTGCTCATGAACAAGTAAGCAAAAAAAAACAAAAACCTTTGCCCATGCATTTATCAGCTCATCAATAATGCTCTCGCAGGAGAACAGACCTTTCCTCACAGCAAGTGGTGTGGGCACCGGAAGTCCCACCTGGACCATTGCTGTTTCACCGGAAGTCCCACCTGGACCATTGCTGTTTCATGAGAAAGGGCCTTGAATTTGCACCCCAGCAAATGCCAGGTACCCAATCACAGCTGGGTGGACTGGTGGGAGGCAGATGGAAATCAGATGAAAAAAATGCCTGAGTTGGGCTTGAACTCAGGACCATGGGCCCTGAGCCCAGGACACAACCACTACACCACACAGCCACACCACACACACACACACACACACACACACACACACACACACACACTCACTCACTCACTCACTCACTCACACTCACTCACTCACTCACTCACTCAAAAACTATTGTTGAAAGATCTTGCCTTCAACGCCTTAGTAAACTGTTCTTAAATGTGCAAAGGGTATTTACAAACAAATTGGGAATGAAAGCTTCACCTTAAATTGGAAGAAATTGTGATATTTAATATTTGTGTATTCTCCCTCTCTTTCTCTCTTTACTTTGTACTTGCAGGATTTGTTGATACAAGTTTGCAAGTTTTATGAGAGCGTAAACATCAGTGAAGACGAATCTTATAAGGGAAACATAAACTAACATTTTATTTTATGATTGTCGCTGTTTTACGATATTGACTGTTTCTGATCATATACATTGGACTTAGTGGCTGGTAATTTTTTAAAATTATATTCTTGAAGTTTGATGATTTTTACATTTGTATGTGGTATCTTCCAATCAGATATTGGGTGATACAACATGGCATAAGTATACACGTACACTCTTTGACACAATCTTAAATATGTTAGTTGCTAGGCAAAGTTGGAATAATGATACTTATGTTGAGTATAACAAAATTAAAAGATTCTCATGTAATCATAAACATAGCATCTAGACTAAGCTAATGTAACATTACGTGTGGAAGAGGAAAATTAAAAAAAAAAACAATTTTAATTACCCAATTCATATACTACATCAATTTGTAAATCACAATGACTACTAACAGACATTTAACAAGATTTTATTATTCTGGATACCACTACATAAGTTCTGATTTTTTTCTGTTTGTTTTTATTTTAAAACATGCCTACTGGTTGATACTCATGTGTTTTAAAGATACAGTAGTGAATAAGAGCGATCAAAATATTCTCACAACTTCAATAACTTATTGTAGTATAAAAAATGAGGACTATATGTTCCAAAAGTTTTTGGACTCACAAGTTCTTCATCAGTTGATGTTGAAGCTATGTTTTTTAAAACACAAAGATAACATGAATGCAGAAGAGTGAGAAAGTAACCATGATCCTCCACTTCAAGCTGGACTTGCTGTATGAAATGCGGTAACCATGTTCCCCCCACCAACCATGAACCCCAACTTGCAAAGATGAATCCTGACTCTTTAAAACACGTTCCTATCACTAATTAAAGCGTAGCAACCATGAACCCCAACTTGCAACGATGAATCCTGACTCTTTAAACACATTCCTATCACTAATTAAGCGTAGCAACCATGTCCCCCAACTTGCAAAGATGAATCCTGACTCTTTAAAACACGTTCCTATCACTAATTAAAGCGTAGCAACCATGTCCCCCAACTTGCAACGATGAATCCTGACTCTTTAAACACATTCCTATCACTAATTAAAGCGTAGCAACCATGAACCCCAACTTGCAACGATGAATCCTGACTCTTTAAACACATTCCTATCACTAATTAAAGCGTAGCAACCATGAACCCCAACTTGCAACGATGAATCCTGACTCTTTAAACACATTCCTATCACTAATTAAAGCGTAGCAACCATTGTCCCCCAACTTGCAAAGATGAATCCTGACTCTTTAAACACATTCCGATCACTAATTAAAGCTTGGCAACCATGAACCCAACTTGCAAAGATGAATCCTGACTCTTTAAACACATTCCTATCACTAATTAAAGCGTAGCAACCATGTCCCCCAACTTGCACCGATGAATCCTGACTCTTTAAACACATTCCGATCACTAATTAAAGCGTAGCAACCATGTCCCCCAACTTGCACCGATGAATCCTGACTCTTTAAACACATTCCGATCACTAATTAAAGCTTGGCAACCATGAACCCAACTTGCAACGATGAATCCTGACTCTTTAAACACATTCTGATCACTAATTAAAGCGTAGCAACCATGTCCCCCAACTTGCAACGATGAATCCTGACTCTTTAAACACATTCCTATCACTAATTAAAGCGTAGCAACCATGAACCCAACTTGCAACGATGAATCCTGACTCCTATCACTAATTAAAGCGTGGCAACCATGACCTCACATGCCATGTATGTATTTATTGCACCCAGAACATTTTTACTTGAATATTTCTGTAATACCCCAATATTAAACAATTGCCATTAACCCTTTCCCTGTCAATTTTTTTCCCAATGATTCCAGTGAATGCATTTAAAAATTCATAAAAAAATAAATATTGGTCAAAGTCCCTAGCAACCATACATTTTTGTAATTATCAGTTAATTTTACACTTGACCACATTAATTAGGTTGCCAAGCAACAAAACCACAAAAATTAATTAACCGATTTATTTTATTTTTTTGTATTTTCTTGCTAAATCAATTATAGAAAAATGAAAAATTGTTATATAATTAAACTGAATGTGTATCAAAGCAGAACAATATGTGAAAACCATGATTTCATAAAAAAAATACCATAAAGAACGTGGAGAAAAAAAATACAAAATGATTATATGTTCTAAGAGATTCATATATTGCTCTCCAATGGGATCGCTCTCTTTCCCCATGTGATTCAGCACCATCACTTGACTGAGCACCATCACTTGACTCACCACCATCATTGACACCAGCATCTAAATTTTATTACATATTTTGACTTTATAATAATAGCTAAATTTAAAAATTTGAATTCCCAGCTAGTGCCTTTGCAATAATGTAGCCAAACAATTAGTTCACAAGTAGTCTCATGTCAAAATCAAACAAAGTTAGTGCCAACAAATCATGACATAATTTTACCTTATAATTAGCCTAGTATAAACTGCATTCGAAATTTGAATTACCACAACCACTTAGTTAGTGGTTTAGTAAAAGTGTAGCTAAACAATTGGTTCATAACTAGTCTTATGCCAACAAAACAACAATAATCATGTTAGTAGCAACAAAGCATACTTACTGGTGGTGCAACTTAGACAGTTGCGACATCTCAGGAAGCGATGAAAGTGATTTGAGGATGACAGAATGTTTTCTTACCTTGGTACTCTGTCTGAGACAGTAGTGGCCCCCTCTGACTACGAAGGAAGCACTAGCAGCTCAACTTCTGATGAAGTTGATGATGTAGCCATGCTGGATGACTCAATGGACAGCCTCAGTGATGGAGCCTCTCCAACATATCCAACAATTCCACCGCGGTAAACCGTTCGGCCATTTTGTTATTTTTTTAATCAACGGTCTGGTTTATTTTTAACCTAGGCCTTAGTAACATCCTTTTATGCTATTTATAAACAATTTTACGTCGTAGAGCAACTCAAGACGCGTGTTTTTATACGTATACTCTAACGTAACTTCACGCCGTTAGTCTTTTAAAATATTTTTTAGCGCGGGTACTTTGCGCGCCGAGAATTCTCGGCTTTGACAGGTAAAGGGTTAAATGCTTTATTACATTACTGTACATATGTACATAGTGTGTGAAGTCAATGAATATTAAATATAACCAGTTATTAATAAACACATTACTATTAGTTGCATGAATGGAATATTTACTTGTATGCTATATTTTCACGAGCCAATGGTGAGTGCAATACAGCTAGCGAGTGAAATGTCAGGCAGTATTTCATGACCAAGGAGTGAAATAAGTAGTTTAATAGAATGTTTGAAGAACGTAACAACAAGAGTATACTGCCTTTCTTTTCCAAGCACGCTTCCCACTTGAAACATTGCAATAGCCTACGGACAAGTTTATAAAACATATCCAGTATTGAAATATCAGAAAAACTACACACCATAGCTATGGGAGAATATCATGATCCGTATCAAGCATTTAACATACATACACACACACACACATTATATATAATACTTACAGCATGAGTCTGAGAGTGTGTGATTTATTGCTGCTTTGATATTTTTTCTCAACTGGTTACAATACAATTTTCTTTGAATTTACTTGCTACGCGCATGCTACTTCGAGAGTTCAAAAACAAGCGTACAATATGGGAGAATACAGAACACTCGCATGATGTGGAAATATTTAAGAAAAAAAAAAGGTTGCAATATATATAATATATATATATATATATATATATAAAGTTGTTAAAAACTACCTAAGGAGGTATATACGTACCACTATCATCATCATACACATATCAATTCATTCACTGGATGTTGTTTTCTTAATTCACAACATGAGTATACTAGTGGTGTGCTCAAATAGCACAAATGGCGAGTGAGCAGACTCTTTTAAAAAAAAAGGACAGAATTCCTTACGGCAGCAGGATTCTCCGTCCTCGTGTTAGTGAACGAAACTGGGACCTGAGTTGTGGATGTGCTCTACCAGGTACATACCATCATATTCCATTCCTCTAAACCGTTACAGGACACGTTACGGTTGATATTTGACCGGAATAGCTTGCATCCTCCAGTACTGTGCCTTCTTCTCGGCGCGCCTTCCCCTCCTGTTGACCATTCTTTTGTGTATCAGAAAGATACAACAATACCACAAATAAACTACAATAAAGTAACAATCGACTTTCTATCGCGGGCTCGTACCAATGATACACACATTCCAGGACCCGCCTATTTCTTTTACAATTTAAATTTCACCACCCGATTATTTATATGATCTTAAGTTACTACAAATTCCATGGGCATCGTCATTGGATTTCATTGCCAATCGTACAGGATACCCCAATTCCGTAATGTGATGTTTCACCATAAATCATGTCCAATGCTGTTTGTGGCTGGAGGAGGGAGGGAGGGAAGAGGGGGTGGGGGCAGCTAATAACTACTGACTATTCAATTCAATTACAAGGAAGGTATTTCCAACAGAGGAAATATAATTTTAATTTTTGGAATGAATATTTCATGACAACAGTCACATACTGCTTTGGATAATTATTTTTGACCGTCTATAGGAAAATTGGGCACAGCGCAGCACGTATAAACGGCGGGGAAAAATTGATTTAATTCTTAAAAATGTATTAAATAAGCCTATGGAAGGGAACGGTTAGGGTGCATATATCGACAACGGCTGAAGCAACGGCTTTAAAATTCAGACAGCTCATTATACGGATGAGGACGAACGTGTAAGTGCACAAAATTTGTTTTGATAGGGCCCGCGTTGTGCCCAATTTTCCTGTAGACGGTCACATTTAATGAGTTGTCACGCATTCAGCTCGGTCACTTAGCAGGATTTCATACAAGATTTTTTTTTTTCATTTGGTGCGTGTTTTTGTGTATGTGTGTGTTTTTTTGTGTGTGTGTGTTTGTGTGTGTGTGTGTGGGGGGGGGGGGGCCTCCCTCTCCCCCATGTATGAAACGAAATCACACATAACATACACTTACTAGCAGAATTTCATTTTTACCAGCATAATTAAGTAAAGCGACAGTAAAATGTTCTCCTACCTACACAACTTCTCCCATCCAGCACAAAATGTCTAAGCTGTAAAATGTCCACGGGCATGTAAGGAGGCACAAACTTTTTCATGGTGTTTGTTTCAAACTCCATTATGTCTATTCGACTTGTACAAGCGAGATGCATAAATTAGTAATAGAATAATTTGGGGGTTCGGGAAAGGGGGGCATATCGAGGGTGGCTAGCATAGCTATTCAAACACAAGATAGGGTTTCCCAGCTGTAAGTTTCTAATTGAAGCTCGCCATGAACATCCAATTGAACCCTTCTATGGTCCCACCATGGTGCCATGGGACAATTGACGACATTACTGGACAACACTCATGTAACACAGAAAAATAAGCTCCAACTTGATAATCAACTGCATTGTACGCGGAAGTTGATTGATAGAACAGAACTTGACACAGCTAATTAAGACTGTTCCAGACAGCACCCATAAGCAGCACGTATGCCACAGCATCAAAGTAATCCTATCTGGGCTCTGTCATCTATCACTGAAGACAGAGAGATCTATGCTCAAGAGTGGTGGATGATGTGATTGAGGAATGTATCATGGAAAAAGAAAGAAAGGAAACCAACAACAAACATACCAACAAAAAACTAGCAAAAATATTTGTAACGATGTGCCAACCAATTCTAAATAATGCCCCCAATGTGCACGTGGATATGTAAAGCATGTGCAACTGACGGTCCAATTAGAACTAGAATACCATATGAATACCATATTATGTGCAAAGCTAATTTGGATAATAATATACACTTTGTCGTTGAGTACAAGAACTCTAAAAAAAAAAAACACAAAAAATAACACTAAACAACTACAACAACAAAAAAACACGCTAGGAGGCATTGCTGAATATTAACTAAATATGTACATATGTGACCGTCTACAGGAAAACCGGGGACAACGCGACACCCTTCGAAAAAATTTTTTGTTGCACTTACAGAGTTGTCGGTGTCCAGAAATTGAGCTCTCCAAGTTTTATCGTCGTAGCTTAAGTCGTTCCCACTATAATAGACCTAACCGTTCCCTTCCGTCGGCTTGAAACAATACATTTTTAAGAAATCGATCGATCTTTTCTCGATATTTACGCACGCGCGTTGTGCCCTGTTTTCCTGTAGACGGTCACATATGTGGACCTGAGTTGCCTTGCTGAAGCATACTGTGCTATTCAAAAGAACTGCTCGATAACATTCGCTACAGGGTAGAGCTAGGGGTATATGTGTGCAAGACAAATTGTCTATGTCTCATGGAAGCTATGCTCTGCTATACTAGATTATGCAGTTTCATATTGGTTATTTGTAATCAGGAATCAAAATATCAGGGTTTCATACAGAGGGGCGGAAGAGAGGAAATCCCCCCCCAAGCAGACATTTCCTCCCCCAAACAGAAATGCTCTCTAATAGAAAAATTAAGAGTACCCCCCCCCCAAAGCCCAAGCCCAAGATTTCCCCTCCCAATTTTTTTTGACGAATCCTGTATGAATCCCTGAATATATTTAGATAATGCGGCTCAAACACAGACAGTCACGTGAAATATGGAGTTGAGCGTATATACAGTATATCATCATCTGGTTTCCTACTTTAAAAGCTTACAATATCTAGTTCTCAGCTGCTTGATATTTATCCATCAATAGTGTAAAGCTGCCACAAAAATAGAGTTTATACAACCAAATACCAAATACTGGATATGTCAAATCCAAGCCGGGGGGGGGGGGGTTGTGAAAGCCCCCTTGACACCCCCCTTATAAAATAAATCATCAGGATTGATGCATACATTTTGGCTAGGAGGGAGGAAAATGCCAAAGGGCGGGGTTAAATACGGTGAACTTCGCATACCACAATATACAACTGCTTGTGCTTTGTAAAAGGAAAACTATGGGGGGGGGGGGGAGAAAGAACCAAGTAAGTAATACATTTTATTGTCAGCATAACTTGACGTAAACAAATTTATACTAGCATTTGTATATTATGCAATGCATTGGATTCCAATAAGACATTTACTTGATGTGAAGAGAGAAAAACAATTAGGTCTGGCCAACAAATCACTTGGTTGCTCACACACAGAATTTCCTAAAAATCTTTCATACATATACATGTCTGACAGTTGAATAGATGGAATTAAATGTGATTATGGACCATACACTTTACAAAAGAGGGCTAATATTGGGGGTATTCTGATTATAAGGGGCTGAACTTATATTGGGGGGAGGGAACTCCGTCCCAGTGCCCCAGAGTGCATAGAATCAAAAAAGCGATGAAAGTACACATTGTCAGCTCATTCTTTTACACTCCTATTAATTTAATAACACGTAAAAGTACCATCTTATCTCTATGTGTTATTTCTGGCTTAAACAAACAAACCATAATCACACTTTCGAAAACAAATATCTACACACTCAAAATGAAGCACACCACTGAACCACACCTACACACTACGTGCAAATGTGTGGCAGTATGTTAGCAAGTGGCAAGTAGAGCTCAATCAAGATAAACTTCAAGAATGTACACATGTAGTGAGGATTTTTTGTGACAAATGTGGAGAACATACATAGCAAGACATGATCAAAACTATTCAACCCTTTCATTCCGGGATTAGCATTGACGATTAAAAAAAAAAATTGTTACAGTGAGCTAGAACCTCAAAATTCAGATTATAGGTGCCCAAGGCATTACAGAAGCTTCGAAAATAGTTTTCACCAAAAAAATTTTTTTAAAAGTGCTTTTCGAGTTACCTGAAATCAACGACCTCACGGTAAAAATTAAGTTCGGAACGAAAGGGTTGCAAGGTATTTAGCAATATATCCTGACACAACTAAACATATGTATGTACTATTGGCAATACTGCTGGATAGACAGCAATTATATAGTGCAACTACTGGTTCTTGATGTACACCTCATGCCAATTTATAAATGAGCAAGATCAACATGAGGAGACCACCATAAACTTACTTCAATGTGCTGTTCTTGCTCATCTGCCAGATGGACCACAGCAATCCTAGTACACAAATAAAATAAAGTACCAATGAAAAAAGTTAGTGATCATGGCATTACCTGAATAATTTATATACAAAATTCAGGAATGGACAAAATTTACATTTAAAAAAAATCTATATACTGCATATTAGGCCTCATGGAAAAATTAGACTGAGGGAGAATGCATCTTTAATGCTTTACAACCAAGGTATTCATACAGAGGGATAGTGTTGTCATGTTAGGCAATTTAGCCGATATACTGGTAGCCGATATTTTCAGATAGATACGGACAATCAATATGATGTGAATTAGTCAAACCATGACATAAAATAATTATTGTTGAGGACCGAAACTTGAGGAATACGGGGCAGTCATCAGACAATACGCCCGGAGGTTGCCATGGTTCAACAATTTCATGTACTATGAACCAAGCCAACGTTACCCCCTCCCCCCAAACTGAAGTGCTCTCTAATAGAATTAGTAAAAGTGTCCCCCTCCAAAGCACAAGATTTCCCCTCCCTAAAAATCTTTTTGAACGAATCCTGTATGAATCCCTTCTTAAGTAATACAAATACGTGTAGTTCAATAGGAACTGTTTGAATTCTTGAAATGGTAAAACATGTGGTAATATTCCGCAGTACACAGGGATCAAGTTTGTGGTGGGTTATTGCACCCCCTTGAGCAAATTTTTTACGGTTATTGCGTCTCCGTAAGGCACACAACAAAAAGTTTAATATTGGACACCATAGAATATCACTTGTTGTTTGGCACATTAGCACTCACATGTCACGTCACTTGTAATGGTCAAAAAATGTTGGTTAAGTAGCGGCATAACACACTTTTTGAACTGCGGGGCAAAAACATTGTTTCTAAGGACGACGCACGTGGTACAAGATAGATACGGAATAGAAAAGCCTGTCAGGTAACTCACTCGTTTCCGGTTATAACCAAAAAACACAGCGCATAAGCTCACACTTTTCTATTGCGCATTTTATAATCATACTGGCATTCGTGCTAATATATGGTCCAAACAATTTGTGATATTCTGCAGTTACCCAATGATTATATTGAACTAGCTAATGGTAATAGATTATTGTACTCTAGTTATAGCCCAGCAGTAGTACCTTGGAAGAATTAGTTCACTGTCTTCAGCAGTCATTCCTCCTTTTCAACTGTGAATCAGCACCATCTACTCCATCATTGGCATTGGCCTCTGCAATGAAGCTATTACCACTCTAGAAGTGCCACGCTGCATTAATATATAATATATTACCTCATAGCACTATAACAAAACAATAAGAACAGCAGAGAAATATATCCATTGCCTGAGAGAGAACTATTGGTGAATAACATTTGTAATTTATGGTTGCTTCAGAGTTGGGGTTGATTATGATTACAATCGTAATCGATAAGTTATTGCATAATCGTAATCATAATCAAAATCATGTGGCAAATTGTGGGTGTAATCATCGTAATCAAAACCCATAGGAACCATTACTGGTAATATTAGCAGTAAAGTAAAACACAGCAAATGCTAGCTGTAATTAGAATAAACAGAGTTATAGCAGCTGAACTTAAGGCCACTAATGTACGTAGCCTGCAACTACCTCCATTCTCCAGTATCTACACTGGGAAAATATTTAGACCAGAAAGATGACGTCTATCAAACGAACTGTTTGAAAAAACTTTTTTTTTTGTTGTAACAATCCCTATTTTTCTGACAAATAATCATAATTATATATAATCATAATCAACGTTTCACAATCATACTGTAATCATAATAATCATGTTACCATAACCAACCCCCAAGTGTGGTTGTTACAAAGGTAAAATTATATTTCATTTAATTACACCAGTGTTAATCTTTCTGGTCTAAATATAGGGGGAAACCCTGATCTGAAACATACACTGGCCTTACAGTTACTGACTGTGCTCCTTTTAACGACGCACCATACTCGTATGAAAGTCACCACATGAAAAATGTGATTATTGCCATTATTTATGCGACATAACCTAATCCAAAATGGCATGGGCGTGGCTTTGCTGCCTCTTGCTAGTTTTTAGCACTTTGCTAGCTCTTTTTTTGCTAGCTTGTAGCACTTGTTTGGAGGAGCGACATGAATGTGCTGAACCACACACAGTGCAGGGTTTCATCCAGGGAGGGGGGAGGGGGGTATCCCCCCCACTTATTTTACCTACTCAGAATAAAAAATGTTTACAGCACAGCATCAAAATTACATTGGTCAAGTGCTGGCCCTTCCATTAGTGAAGAAAATTGAAGCCTATTTTGAAAACTATTCTGATTTCTACTGTCGCTATGATTTGGATAGCAAAAAGTATTACCAGTACTTAAAATTATTACTTACTCCACTTTAATTTCGACCCCCCTCCCCCCCAAGACAAAAAATTTCTGGATGAAACCCTGTAGTGTACTGCAAATCCTCCAAGAAAACTCTCCTACCATGGCAGATTCATAGTGTCTGTTCCAAAATTGGAATAATGGATAATGAACCCGGCCCGCAGGCGCTAGCTTATGGGTGTAACTTACATATGAATACAACGTAGGCAGAAAAGTGATTCACACATTCGTCTATCCCGAGGTCTATCCCCACAAGTTTATTTGAGCACTACTATACACGCCTACATTTTCAAGACTGATCTTCATAAAATCGGTAAAGGGTAGATTGAATTACATATCTCTAAATAGGGTAAAGGGTTTCTGACGTTATCACGTGAGAAAGCGCACTTGCTACTGTGTACACATACGTAAGGAATTTGGCGGTTCATTTGATCTAAAAGGTCTACTATATTCATTCAAAATGTGGCAATTGGTACCGTTACCACGAAATGCTGCAAGTAAGTGAGGTGGGGAAAGGAGAAGTCATTGTTGTATAGGTGTAGCTAAACTAGTGGCAGGCATTGGACGGCATAAATATTAATTTATAGGGAAGGGGTGGGGGTAGGGCTAGGTATAAGAAATACAGTATTTCTGCCAGCAGCTAACAGCTGTGTTTAATTGATATAGCAGACAAGAATTTTAATGTTGATATTATGAAACCCATTGTGTACGAGTTATTTATAGACCCTTTACCTAACTTTTTGAGACCCAACCACCCCAAGGTGATAGTCTGGTGTTGCCGACCCTTACCTTTTTAAATATTGTGCCTGGGTGGAGGAACGGGTCTGGGGACTCAAGTACCAATGATCAGATTCATGCTAACCACCAATTTAAAACATTCACCACAGTGGTTGTATACTTCGTCTCAATAACGGTTGAAGAGATTTCACCATAACTTACCAGCCAGATAGTTTGATAAAAGTAACCTGAAGCTGTACAACGGTAGTGACAGTCAATTGCTAAAGGTTTGGGGTATAGCCATTTCTAGAGCAGGTACGTATGTGAAAGTTGTCCACAGACCCTGATAATCCAATTGGCTATACATTATATGTATGTGTTAGTATTTTGCTGTATGCCAAACTGAACTCACCCCCAGAACGGGTCCCTTGACAGATTCATTGATAAACAGTGTATCTTTTTTTTTGTTTCATAGAGACTAGGTTAATTCAACTAGACCCTGTGTACAAGGGTAAATTCTTACCATGCAGTACAAGCGCCTTCTGATATCAAGTACATGTTGTAAGCGTTAGGGACCTTTCTTGAATAATAGACCGCAAGACTACCAGTGTCCACAGTTTGGCTTAAATAGAGCATGCGCAAAAAATTATTTCAAGCTGGTCATTGGTACTAGAGTCCCCAGACCCTTTCCTCCTCTCCCGCACCATATTAAAAGTAGGTAAAGGGTAGGCAACACCAGACTAGGTGAACTAACACAGTATCAGAGTTCCAAGCAATCTGCACTACATAGCACAAACTAAAATATCATTTGCAGCACTGTGCCGGTCTCACAAAAAAAGGTGAATGGTCTCGATATTAGACTAACTCAATTTGGAATTGTAAAATTCTATATTCTATGAAGCAGTTGTAAGTAGCAGCAATTTTGACCAGTAATGGTAAAAGATTTGCAAGTTATTCTTTTTTGATTTGCAGTTGTGAGGTTATTCAGTACTTTTTTCTCTAATGAAATAATATTGATTAAGAAGTATTGGTATACCATTGGGAGTTGTTGTGTGTTTTAAAATTTGTAGGGTATTTATATGAGCAGTGGAGGTAATGTGACTTTGCTGAAATTGGTATTTCCCTGCAAGAAGTGATGTGGCATCCCTTATTTTTTAGCCCCTCCCTCTTTCTCCCCAATAATTTTATTGTACTGAATAAATAGTATTATTTAGTATTGTTTCCGTTAGAGGAATATTTCTCCACCTGTTGTGCTGAGCTAGAAATACCTCTTTTAGTAGAGGGTTAAGCATATGTATAACATTTTGTATGTAGGGTGATGTTAAAGAAGTGAAGTATTGAAAATTCTTATTTGTGATGAAGATTAGGTAAGGGGTTTCGCACTTACAACAGGAATAATAATGAGTCCTATAAAATTTGATATAGGATATATCGAAACGGTAAAAGGTTTATTGTGCTTAGGGTAAAGGGTGTGTAATGGATTTCATGTTGGTAATTTGGTAAAGGGTTAATGAAATGGGTTGGCAAAGATGAGATTCTGAGTTATTTTCTTGCTGAACTTATTGGTGTTTACTTTAAGAGAGAGAGTTTTGAGTGCTTTAAGTTTACAAATCCACTGAGTCTGTAGTACTATTTTAACTGTTATTTTATTATCATGAACCTTTTTAGAGTCATGTGTAACTTGTGCATGTCAGTCTGGAACCGAGGGGGGTCCATAACAAGCTACAAGTCATTTTAATAGACTCACTATATTGATGTCCCCTTACCACAAATCACACAAGCTTGTGTCTGGTTGATGGTGTCCATTACTCAGAACACAGAGAGGCTCGAGTATACTGCTAATCATTTTCTAGAATGAACCCTTTACCTATTTATCCTAATGCCATTGATGTCCTCATTGTACATGCATAATCTAGGGGTTCCTTTAATGCTGTAAATAACGGACCAGAGTCTATCTGATGTTATACCCTTTCACCATGAATTTGAAAGGACATTTATAATTTTGGCCTGACATGTACTTATGAAAGTACATACCACAATAGTGCCAAAAATTTTATCTGACATGATCTTCCAATTTGAATTTGATCAGGTATTTAAGAATTAGACCGAAATTTGATGTCAAAGTGTTTCTGTTTACATAACCTTTCATTTTTATTGGACAATGGTAATAGTTAATATTAATTTAGTAACCATTTTCATGTGTGTATGCAGGTAAAAGGTTTTGTATCAAGGCGTAATCTATACACAAGCTTCAAAGGACTTGCTAAGTAAGTTTTATATAAGTGTAATAGGGAATGTAAATTCACTCCATAAATGTCTGGAAATGCCAGAAATTGTCCGACCCATCCCATCGTCCCCGGGACCTTGGGGTTCCATGGGATGTCCATCTATTCCACCTATACATACATGTGTGTCTGGGATGGGAAAGACAGTGGGACAGACATGTATCTATAGGTGGGATAGATAGGAGTGAATTAAATTTGCAATATCAAAAAGTACTATCTGTAATGAGGTAAAGGGTTCCCTTGCTTCACACTGTAACTCAGGATTGGTTTACCACGTCCAATCCTTAAGTTTACTAAGGGGGGCTTATGTTTTAAGTGTTCTGAGGCAAAATCGTGTGTTCTTCAACCCTTTTACTGGCAGGTGACTGACCACCAATTCGGTAAAGAATGGCCACATATTTTTAAAAACTTTTTTCCAGTAAAGATTTATACTAATACAAACAATTCCGAAGCAAACTGAGCTATTTAGAAAATACCTGCAATAGCTCCAGACTATTGTTTGAAAAAATTTTTAGGAAAATATATTTGGTGCTTACGCCTTTTTTTTTTTTATGAAGTACTACTTCGTGTCAGAGAAATTGTATTAAAAACAACAACTGTGTCGCCATTCTAGTGAATAATCGTAATTGTCAAGCGAACCACGGTGCCATGTGGCGTTTGAAACTGAGGTGGTAGTGGACGTTATATTCCCATTTAGTTACTGCCATATAGAGTGATAGTGAAAATAGAAGTTAATATAATACAATATTATATATAAGGGGCTTTATTTTTTTATTTTTTTTGTGGGCTGCACAGTTAGTTGACGTAGACATGTTGCCTGTAGTAATATTTTGTAATAATTTATCAAATATGGAAGTTAATGTGTTCAATGTTCTTTGTGTTTAGATGAAGCTGAGTGAATAGAGATTGTCTAAGGTGTGTCTGTGATGGATGATTGAAGAACTCTACATCACTGAGGGAGTGAACTGTCATCATTGGACCTAAACATACAAACATACAATTTTTGTGTCATCTCATACCCGTATTGTATGTGAAATAATATTTACTGTATTATACCTGAATATAATCACATGGCGTTACAGTACACTTAATAGCGAAGAATTACACCCTATAGGGTGTGTTTTGGTGTTCATATACACTGTAGGAGTGTAGTGTAACACTCCTATGAGTGTGATAGGGGTGTAATGGTACACCTTATTTGGTATACTAGGAGGGTGTTTGAAGGGTGTAACGGGACACTAATTTGGGGGTGTATCAATACACCCAATGGGGTGTAGTACAGACAGTGTAGTTGGAACACCAAAAGAGGTGTAATGTAACACCTCGTTTTTTACAGTGCACCCTTTCTTTAAGGTGGCTAATAGAATTATGAACAATATTGGACAATGGTTCCAGGTTTCTACTAGGTTTTTACTATTCGGAATGCATCGACAGAGTTCAAAACCCCCTCTGCATCCTTCAGTCGTGGAAAAGCAGAAATTAATACATTATTAATTTCCTGACCATTAAGATTCAAAGAAGAGAACTCAGAACATTTTTCTTCCAAGCCAGCCTTAATCAATTCATCCTTCTCCCCATCTGTGGTTGGGATTCTTTGCTGCTCAAAGTATGCTAAGCAAACAAAACGATGTTTCCAAACATATTTTTTTAATTTTTTATTTGCAGAAAATGTATTCAATAACTCATCCTTTAAGCGTCTTTTTTTACCACTCCCAACGATTCCTCGTCGCATTCCTTTCATAGCTACTAATGCCTTGTCCGCAGCTTCTATTAATCCTATTAACAAAAGAAATCAATAAACCACTCTAGAGGGAAAAAATCTGACAGCATTCTTACTTCCACCTTTTCTACTTCTCTCCTCATCTGCTCCTTCTCTGCACAATTCTTCTCCATCAGAATTTCTTGTTGTGTTCTTGGGGGTAGCAATGGAAGCTAACATCGAAATGGCCTCTCTGGCCTTCTTTACTTCGTCATCTGTTAAGCCTCTTTCAGCCATACCGCTAAGAAAAAGGGCCAGGTCCAAACAACCACGTGGAAAACGGATCTACGTCGTGGGGCGTGGTCGTTGGAGCTAGATTTGCGAGGGAACGCGGAAATCGAATACAAAATCGATCAGAAAACCCTAAAGCCATTCCTGTTCATTCGTTGAGCCCCATCCCGCAGTTCTTATCAAAGAATTCTTCTGATTGGTCCCCTAGCCCTAGCCCTAGCCCTTGCGCGGCGCTATAATTGGTCACGCGCGGCGCTATAATTGGTCACATGATTTGATTAACCAATGAAATGAGTTTTTTGATAAGAACTGCGGGACTGTAGCATTCGTTCTCCTATCGATGTTGTAATCGGTCTCCTAATCGTTCTTTTTGTCGTTCTAAAATTCGATTTCGTAATCGTTCTTGTAATCGTTCTTGTAATCGTTCACTAAATTTTATTCCATCTCTTAATCTTTCTCCTAATCGATTTTATTTTCCTAATCGATTTTGTGATCGTTTTCCTAATCGATTTTGTTTTCCTAATCGATTTTGTAATCGTTTTCCTAATCGATTTTGTATTCGTTCTCCTATTCGATCTAGTAAACGATCTCGTAACCGTTTATTTAAATTTCGATCCTATACGGTTAGTTTTGGCGGATTCCGCGTTCCATAGAAAGAGTCCCAACTTAGCGTTGCGATTCGGTAACCGCCCAACTGTTTGTACGCGAATAAGTTCAAGGTCAGATTTAATGACTATGCAATTAAGCGTTAAGGGCAGGAGGATTCTACTAGTTTAGCTTTCGGATTCGTGTAAGTTACATGATTTCATTATTTAGTCGACAGAAATGTCATATTGGATTTCTAATGAGCTTCTCAACAAATGTACTGATAAACTATTTTTACCAATGCGTAGGTATGTAGCGTTGTTCGGTGTGTAGCATTTACATAGTAGTTAGATATAATTAATATGTTGCTATCCAATTTTTTCAATCCATCACGCTAGTGGCGAGTTTCACCGCTGACGGCGGGCCCGTACTGAAAAAAAAAGTGTTTTTTGGGTGGCAATTGAGCCCCGGTCATATTAAATTACTATTTGAATATATTATGGCTTCACTCAAATTTCTCAAGTCAAAATTTTAATTCTTATGTATGAACAACAAGCAAAGAAAACCACACCCTTACACGCAGTACAATATAGTCCAAATGTAATTTTGACATATTTAATTACATTTCCTATTCTTCTGGACCCACACGCTCATCTACCTCCCACAAGTTAGAACTGAAGTTTTACCGCTTCTCTAGTACACGCCACCAATATTTTAATCCACCAATATTTTAATCGTGTTGTAATGCTGTGGAATGCTTTCTCTCCAATTGGTCTTTGCCCTTCCTTCACTACTATCAAGAATATTCTTCAACAGAAATTCTGGAATACATTCACCAAAAGATTCAACCCCAGCAATCCCTGCACATTTTGTTGTCTATGTCCCTTTCCTCAATGTCACACATCTAATATCAACATCACTTTGCCTCCCACATCATGAGCCTATTTATTCATTTTTGTTTATTTACTTTCTTCTTCTGTTTACTTATTTATTTCTTCGGGCAGCTCTAGTAGTTAGAGTTTGACCCTCAACCACAAACACTTTACATTTTTCACTTCACTCACAATACTTGTTTTGTCCCATTGGTTGTAAAGTCAATAATAATAATAATAATAATAGCTATGTTGCATTGCGCGTTGACATAAGACTCTGTGAGCAGGACTGAAAGGCAAGCCTCTCTATCTTAATGCGTTTCGCTCTACCACACTCAGCTACGCTCACCCGCCAATTATTGCCTTTCCTGGCGGACATAATTGAGCGTGAGCGTACTTTTAGCAGTGGTGTGGTGAACTGTGCTGAGCTACATTTCAAATGTGTGTGTGTGCATGTGTGTGTGTGTGTGTGTGTGTGTGTGTTTGGGGGGAGGAGCAGGGGGTCAACTGTCCCTGTGCCTGCAACTATGACTACTACAGTCAACCACTAGTACTGAGAGTGAAACTGGACCCAATTATAGCAGAATCTGTATTTAAATTTTAAAAACAATGATGCTGTAATAGTCAGGAGGAAATAAGGAAAACTATACTAAATGAATTTTATGAATTTTTTTATTTTAATGTTGAAGGTTTAAAGCTAGGGAAAATTTCTTTCTATAACTTCACACACTTTAAACTCACCCCTCCCCCTCCTTTCCCAAGAACATTTTTTTCTAAATACAGTCTTAATAAGTACATTTAAAATTTGAATTCATACTGTCGTGGTGCCTACCAGCTTACATTATATATAGCTAAATCATATGGTATACACAAATAGAAGAGTTAAAAAAAGCTATACTACATATTTGTTTATATTACTTTGCTTTCAGCTCAACCTAGTAAGCATGATGTAATGTGGCCTGCTTTTCAAGAAGTTCCAATAGGACAGCCATTTTTGATTTACTGTTACTCAAAAACATCTCCGAAATGGAGACATAATGGAAATCATATAAAAACTAAGCTTCATTATTATTATTATTCAATGTTTTCAAAGGCAGCACAAAATTACCATTATCATTCAATGTTTTCAAAAGCAGCACAAACTTACCATAATGGAACATATACTTGTTATGGAACTGATTTTAATGGCAAGAAATTTAGTGCTAATGCTGAGCTTTATGTCGGTATGTAGCTAGCTATGTCACTTAGATTTTATTCAATGTAACTTTATCCTATAATTCTTATTATAAAGTACACATGTTGCTCAAAAAAGTGGGTGAGCTGCACAAGTTGATAGTAGTATAAGAAATTCTATCCATCAATCTAGGATATTTTACCAAAGTTTCTTGGTGTGAAACCAGATCATTGGACAGAGTGAGATTCTGAGACTCATTTTATGTATACTTGATAGACATATAATTTGTGTTTGTTCAGTAGAGAAAACTGATTTTTCATTACCGTACTAATTTTTTGAAGCCCAAGTGAAGTCTATAATAGCTCATCCGCAAGTAAGATGGAATTTATTCCTTCTTCACAGTAAGCTGAAGCAGTGTAGTAATTTAATTGGCACTCTAAAGTAACCGCTATACGTTTGCAAAAGGCAAGTAGAAAGTGTTAAGAAAATATAGTGTGATATCCTATCCCTTTTACTTACTTTATCAACTGCCCTAATTCAAAATAATTATTATTGTAGGGTGAAGATTAACGGAAAGGGACCATCTTGGTAAATTTAGTTTCGTTCAGAAATGCTAGCTATACAGGGTTGATGGAAGCTGTTTGAAGTGGGAGAGCACCAATGTACGTGTGCACTGTTATCAAATTTTTGTTTATATATTAACAATATGCATCAACATGACATCACAAAAATGCTGAACTTTTACCAGTTACCATCAATTTATCTTATTTTACCCAAGAAGCTAAAGACAATTAATTTATCAATGACAGCTGTAAATTCCAACTGATTTCTGCAGTTTATACTGGTCATTATGATAGGAAGCTTGTTTTCCCCAGGTGAAACATGCCAGCTCTCTCTCTCCCTCCCTCCTCCCTCCTGTTTCCCTCCCTCCCTTCCTATCTCTTTGCTGTAGGAAAGTGTGTATGTAAAGCAACCAGAGAGATTTAAACAAGTAAAGTAACATCAGAGATAAGTGAAGAGATGGTTTCAACTATTACTGAACATGCTTGGCAGCAGCATCTCCCTAATTTTAAAAGGAAGAAATATAGGATGTAGACAGAACCACAATAAATGGTGAACTAATACGTAGCTATTAACAGAAAATACTGCCATAATTTTACCATGACTTAATCATTATAAATTATATAAGGAGACTAACTCACTATAATTCATTCAAAAATCATAAAAAATTCCACTTATACCATACAATTGGTGTATTGATTAGGAAATTCTACTAATACTGTTGCTAGAGCGATCAGAATTCCCGTCGATGGATCAGCGATACTCAGATGTCCAAGCTCTCTGCAAGCGTCATGGAAACGCAAATACAATCTGCGTTTGCCTAAAAAGCTAGTGTTCCCGTCTGCACTGCTAATAATAGAGGTGAAATTAAAGCATGCTGGAATATATGAGTGTTACAATGGACAGTACATGGTATGTTCAATGAAGGTAACAGTTTATGGTACGTGATACAGTAGTCTTCATCCATTCATCATTTACTTATGCAATGATTAACTCCATAACCCAGCTTACCTTTCTAATACATTTTTCATCAAAAGATTGAATATTTTATTCAGTGTTGCAATATTATTGAAAAATATTATGAATGTTACATAAGCAACCTGCAGTATACAACTTCAGGTGGAAATAAACAATTAGTATTATGTAGTAGTTAATAAGTCTTGAACATTATCTGTATTAATTGATACAATTGCAGCCTAAAATGAAATAATTCAGTCTATAGCCTAGTTAACAATGGAGTAAAAGACATATGCATCCATTTTTTTAATGTTTTCTAAGTATATTGGTGAACAATGTATATAATTTTTTCCCTGTTTATCCTCAGTACATGGTCATGTTAGGGTTATAGTACTTATTATCTGTCATTCATTCATTTTAATTCTTCTTTAATCATTATGTTTAATCACTCAAGATGGCCCAACCAGTATAATTACTAATGGCTACATGTTTGATATCCCCCCAAAAGACCTATTGATAATCAATAAAGTACAGTAGCTACCTAAAATTGTAGATCACTGCAATCACTACAAACAAGCATCAGATATGCATTTGGTGTTAATGCAGACCAAACCAGAATATCACATCGATACAGGATTGAAATGCAAGGGAATGAATTAATCCTTTCTTGTAAATCATGCAGAAAACCAGTTTGGTCATTCAATGGTAACTTTTCATTTAATAAAGTTGTAGTTAATCATGTTGGAGTCTTAGTTATCAAAGAATTGAAGATAGAACACTCGGGAATATACGAATGCCATGGGATTTCTAAAAGATATAGAGAGTACTTCGTGGCTCGAGCAAAAGTGGTAGTTGCAAGTAAATGTACAGAATTATGTTAGCACTGTTCTTTGTATGAGAATAATGACACATTATAACAAAAACCTTAACATTCACATTTTCCCGGACAGTTCCACTTTCATGGAACTACTATTGGCAATGTTGTAGAGAGACATTTTTTTCAACTTTTTCATTGTATTTAATAATTTCTGATGTAAAATTTTTTTTTATCAAGATGTTTCTGCTCCGTGGAGCCTTTTTTCAGTTGATAAACACACAAAAAAAACTAAATTTAAAATTATACACTTTTATTGTGTATTTTTGTGTGTTAATTAGCAGTAGAAGGCTCCATGGAGCAAAATGTCTTGATCATTTTTTTTTTAACTTCAGAAATCTTTAAATACTACAAAGGAGTTGTTATCATTTGTATTTCTATGCAATTAGCAAGACTAAAATGAGTAATTGTATGTGAGACTGCTTGTGTTCCTTTAATTTTTGCAGCAAGTGGAGGTGAAAGCTTCCTCTGAACATCCTGTACGATCCCGACAGGGGAGGAAGTGACCGCCAATTAGGTGCGGTCGGCTAGGATACTTACGGAGCTAAGCTAGCGAGGTAAGTATAGCAGTCGATTAGTTATTATACAAACAACAATCACAACGAGGTGTTACAACACAATAAAGAATAACTATCGTTAATGACGTAAGTACAAAGTTCAGAGTCCAGAGTTCAGGTATTGGTGACATTCTCACACCTCCCCACCAAGCTCCTCTGTTAGTGACTAGAGGAGCGGAGTAGCCATGTGGGGTCTTCAACCAAGTAATTGGGACGACTCTTATTTCGTGTCGATTTGCGAAGACCAGATTGCATAGACGGATGAGGGTTTGCGAGTGAGGTAGGTATAACTGAAGAGCCAGCGTGTTCTACCGTTGGTGCAGGCCCTGGACCAGAAACAGAAATGGGTGCTCTCTTATGTAGAAATCGTCTGTTTCTCACCAACACACTGCCATTTTGGGTCCTGATAAACTATTGCAGTAATGACTCCGTAGACGTCCCACAGCTTAGAAATGGGGTTCTGTAATGCTACGTGACTGCCAACATGCATCTCGGAGAGGTCATGTGTATGCTGGTTGTATGCAAGCTCCATCTTCGTATGTGTGGGTGAAGTAGTATCCTCAATGCCCGAAGTAGGCTTCTGCCATTCTGGATCAAATGATCTTCGATGGGCTGGTAGTGTATCCTGAACAGGATGTCCAAATAGCTTTTGAGTAGGAGAAAGACTGTCCTTCCTGCATGGAGTATTGCGGTATTGTAACAAGGAATGTGACAGAAAGTTCCAGTTGACTGAACGACAAGTCCAGGCCGATGAAATGAGTTTCTTCATTGACTTGACTGTTGCTTCAGCCTTCCCATTACTTTGGGGGTAATGTGGAGAAGATACGTTGTGTGTCACTCCCCAACTTTTGAGAAAGTCTGCCATATACTTAGAAGTAAATTGGGGACCACCGTCTGACCAGAGAACATCAGGGACAGCTGTGCGACAAAACTGATCTCTTAAGGCTTCAGCTAATTTCTTAGCTGTGGTATCATGACCCATCTCAATAACATCAGGCCAATCAGTTTTGCAATCTACTATGTGATAAGAAATTGCTTTTATCCATAAGCCGCAAAGTCTGCTGCAATGTGCTGGAAGGGCCGGCTTGGCACAGGTTTCAGTATCATAGTTTCCTTTCCATTCGATGGTAGATGATTTTGACAGTGATGGCAACCTGCAACAAAGTTTTCGATGTCCTGATCTATGCCAGGCCAATACATAGTGAGACGAGCACGGGCCTTTGATCGTGATACACCTTGATGTGCTTCGTGAAGGCGGCTTAGCATACTGGATCTGAGGCTCTTGGGAATGAGAAGGCGGCAGCCGTAAACTATGAGATCATCGTCAATTGTCAAATTGTCCTTGACTCCCCAGAAAAATTTCAATGGATGCGGCATCTGGCCTCTCTGGTTAGGAAACCCATTGGATATCACGTGCTTCAGGCTTTGAAAAACATCATACTTTGCAGCATATTCCCGCACACCTCCTGAATTCTGAGATTATCTTGCTCTTGCAGTGTCGGTGCGGCATTTCGTATTTGGGAAATTGAAGGTGCTATGTAGCTGATTCCTGCAAACACATCCACTTCCACCTCTGCTAAGTTGTCCTCATCCTCAGGTAAGTTATGTGGATGCCGCGAGAGAGCATCTGCTGCTTCATTCTTCGTCCCTTTAAGCCACTGTGCAGTGAAATGGAAAGATAAAATGCGGGTACGGAGTCGCTGCAGTCGTGGATTTTCTTTCTCATCCAGCCGATAGGTGTTGAGGATCGGAATTAAGGGACTATGATCTGTGACAACCGTGAAGTGAGGCAGACCTGACAAGAACAGAGAGCATTTCTTGATATCCCACACCACCGCTAAACACTCAAGTTCCACTACTGCGTATCTACCTTCCACGTCACTAAGAAATCGAGAGCCAGCTTGAACAATTTTCCATTCTGCCTCAGGCTCTGCTGACTTTTGTAGGAGGACGAATCCAAGGCCTACGGTGCTGGCATCTGTATGTAGGCGAGTTTCCTTATTGGCATCAAAATATGCAAGTGTCGGTGCTGAAATAAGAAACTGGAGACCACACAAAGTCGTTTCGAGAGCTGAGCAGCGGACGAAGGGAAGCCAAAGCCGTGGCGATTTCATTTGTGCTAGAAGCGAGCTGATTGACTAGACCGCAGAAAGAACGAAGGTCTGTTCGACTACTAGGTGAAGGGAATTTAGCAATTGCATCTGTGATTTCCGAACTTACTGAGTAGCCCTCTGATGTAAGCTTGAAGCCAGCAAACTGAATCTCAGTCTGGCAGAACTTGAACTTCTCTCGGTTGAGTGATATGCTTTTCTCCTGACAGCATTGGAGTAGTCGTCGGACATGATGAATGTGATCACGCGGGTCACTATCAAAGGCAACCACATCATCCACAATCTTATGAAAGTCATGCATCCCTTCAAATGCTTCATCCATCCTTCTATTGTAATGCTCACTAATGGAGCAGATACCATAAGGTGCACGTAGAAACATGAATCGTTCTAAAGGTGTGATGAACATTGTCAGCTTCTGGCTCGCTTCATCTAGAGGACATTGATGGTATCCCTTTAAAGCATCAAACACAGTGAAGTACTTGGCCTTGGATTCCTGTATGTCTGCTACTGCCTCAGCCGGTGGTATGGAAGGATAACGCTCCCGACGGACAAACTTGTTGAGCTTAGACAAATCCACGCACATGCGTATGCGATCACTATCCTTCTTTGGTGCTACAACTATTGGAGCACACCATTCCATCGGCTCTGTGATGGGTGTGATAATTCCTTGATTTACAAGAAGATCAATTTCCTGCTTCAGCTTATCACGGTATGCAAAGGGAATGGTCCTTGGTGTAGTAACGCAGAAAGGTCTTGCATCATGAGATATGAAACTTTTCTCCTGGCATTAAACGAATCTTACCATCAAACACAGTGGGGAATTCTGACATGAGCTGTTCTGCCGTGGGAATGGGAGGTCTGGAGGGGTGGCAAACCCGGATGGAGGTTGTAGGATACGGGTAAGTTTCACCCAGAATACCTAATCCTTTTGCAGTCTTCCATGACACGAGTGCACCAGCCACTGATTCGTAAATGTGTACATCACCTGTGGTAGATCTACCGTGGGACGTAAACTTGACATCTGGGACCATTCCAAGTGGCTGGAGAATGGTGCCATTAACAGCTCGAGGTGTAATATTTGACTGGGCAAGGGTTGTCCATGTGCTCCCCAAGTGCTGCCACAAACTGAGGACCTGCAGCACAAATGTCCGCCCCTGAGTCTGGGGGGACATCAATATGGGCTTCACCACGGTCCGAGGCGACATGCATTGCAACCAGTGGAGCAGGAGCAATCTTTCCCTTAATTAGCATCAAGAGCTGTAAGAGAGGCAATCCACTAGATAAAGCATTAGTTTGGGGGGTAGCACCATGTTGGGCTTGCTTGATCGGCTGTTTTTGGCGGCACACTCTACTGAAATGCCCCATTTTACCACACGTTCGGCACATCTGCAGGGCACTTTCTTCTTCCTCCAGCATGAAATGCCTGCCCGCAACCAAAACAAATGCCAGAGTCACCAGAGCGAACTACATGAGTCCTCGAGCGAATAACGCTTACTTGCAGTGACCCTTCAATGTCTTGTCTTGATCGTTTGGCTGCCTCAAGACTACGACATTTGATGATCGATTGATCCAAGGACAGATCTCTGGCATGTAAGAGCTCCTGAATAAATTCCCCGTCTTGTAATCCTTCGATGATCTGGTCACGTATTGCTTTTTGTACGCATTCATTACTACAGAAGTTGCATGTCTTGGCCAACTCATGCAAGGCAACAAGGAAGTCATCAAATGATTCACCTTCCTGTTGCGTTCTTCGTTGGAAGTTACGACGTTACACTGTTTCATTGACCAGGCCTTCTACATGCTGTTTAAGGGCTGCAATAATCTTTGCCTGATCTTGTTTTCCCACTGTTGTCAGTCCGACATTTTCCACAACATTTAACGTTTCCCGTGAAAAGCAAAGCTGGAGGGCCTGTACTTGTTTAGGGGCTGGCTCACCGGCTAGACCCGAGAGCGAGCAGTAGCCATTGATGATGCCAGCTGAAAGTCTGTACCTCTATCAGTATCTAGGTCCAGTTTAGGAAGATCGCTTGTACGGAAGACGTAAGCCGCCATGATGATTAGTTTAATGAGTTCCAATTAAAGAGCAGGAATCGTCAAATAAGTAGTTCAGCTAACTGTTCGCAGTGCCATGTACGATCCCGACAGGGGAGGAAGTGACCGGCAACTAGGTGCGGTCGGCTAGGCTACTTACGGAGCTAAGCTAGCGAGGTAAGTTTAGCAGACGATTAGTTATTATACAAACAACAATCACAACGAGGTGTTACAACACAATAAAGAATAACTATCGTTAATGACGTAAGTACAAAGTTCAGAGTCCAGAGTTCAGGTATTGGTGACATTCTCACACACCCCCCCATTTGCATATAAGTATAATCAACTATAATAGTAAAGTTTTCATATTCCTCTATTGTATGAAGATAGCTATATTCTTATGGCATATAATGATTTCTGAACTGTAATTAATCCTCAAACACTTTTCCTTTGTGCATATAAAGCAGAGCTATTATTATCACTTTTTTTGTATGAAATCAGTTAAACTTCATGATCTGGATATGTTGGGGCCAATGGAAAATTGTAAGCCAGATATCATTATTTGAATTACCATAATATATATATATATATATATATATATATATAGTACTCATTACATGAGTCAGAGTGTGATGTTGAAATATTTCACCAAGCAGGCTAATATATTTTCAAGAGCCAGAGGAGAGTGAAAATAAAGCCTGAGAGTGAAATATCTTGCCATAACTACAAGTGTAATAAGTGGTTTATTCCACACTAGATATCTTCACTACTGTAGTTAGTACTAGAGGAAGGGTAACTGCAGCTGTAAAGTTGTTGTAGGGGCTATCCCACCCCCAGCAGCTAATATGATATTTTAGCAGCTGCTCTAACCCTGCTGAGCAGTAGGGGCTACCCACACCCCCAGGTGATATTTTAGCAGCTGCTCTAACCTATTGAGCAGGATAAAGAGGGGGTGCACCAGGGGAAGGTAGCTGTAAAACCAGAGAATAATTGAAAAGTATGGCCAGTTGCTATATATATAACTACAGGGGTAATGAGCTTACTTGCAGTATAGCTTGAAAAAAAAAACAGCATGTTATTTCACAGGTCAGGCACCTAAGAATATCATTGTGAAGATATCTAGGGTGGAATATATTATATATATTGCATGAGTCAGAGTGTAATGGTGAAATATTTAATGAGCAGGCTAATTTATTTTCATGAGCCAAAGGAGAGTGAAAATAAAGCCTGAGAGTGAAATATCTAGCCATATCACTCTGATGAGTGTAATAAGGGGTTTATTCCACACTAGATATCTTCACTGGAGTAGTTTTTTGGTAACTCATGGTGTAAAGTCTCCCCACAACCCCAGCTAGTATTATAGCAGCTGCTCTAACCTGGCTGGGTAGGCTCCACTAGAGTAAAGGTAGCTGTAAAAACCCAGAAAACTTGTACCCCAGGCCAGGTAACTACTCTGGTAATGAGCTTGGGCAATACAGCCATGAGATAACACTTTGTGATATCATGAGATCTCATGGGTCACGTACCTAAAAATATCATTGTGAAGATATCTAGCTTGGAATACATACATAATACTTATAGCACGAGTCAGAGTACAATATGGGAAAATATTTTACGAGCACGCAAAATATTTTCACGAGCCAAAGGCGAGTGAAAATGTGGCGTGAGAGTAAAATATCATTCCCATATTGTACGACGAGTGTGATAAGTGATTTATTGCTTCTTTGAAATTTTTCTCAACCGGTTACAATACAATTTTCATTGATTTTACTCGCTACGCGCGCGCTACAAGTAGCGTACAATATAAACCGTACAATATGGGAGAATACAGAACGCTCGCGTGATGCGGAAATATTCAAGTAAAAATATCAAAGCTGCAATAAATATATATATATATATATATATAGTTTAAAATTAAATTGTATAAATTATCACAAGGTGGTTTGTTTGTAAGTTTTTAATGAATGCATATTTTGTTCAGAACATTTTGCAAGTAATGTTCCATGAAGAGTTTAATTTAGTGTCTTGTGTCACTTATTCTATAGCTCAAATGAATAGAATAACTCCACATTTTTTGACTGTTAATAAATTGGATGAAGCACTATTTCATTGTGTGTCAGAGAATGAGGTCATTTGGAACTTCAATGGAAGACAACTACCACACACTGCTCAAGTGATACCAAACAAAAAGCATGGCAGTTTTGACCTGAGAATTTTCCCTACATTTATAGAAAACAGAGGATCATACTGGTGCTTAGGAGAAATTCCTGGAGAACTATATGGCTTTTATGACGTAGCATACCTTAGAATTAAATTTGATTAAAATACGCTATATTTATTTAGATTTTGTTTATTTGTGAGTTTAAATAAATAAATAAATAAATAAACAAACAAACAAATAAATAGTTGAAACAACAAATAATGCTACTTTGATGTAGGAATTGAGAGTGTATTTTTAATTTGTATTAGCTATACGCCATGGTAGTGTATGTGTGGTATATTTGGTCATTATTCATTATGCCATTTTCGTGGTTTTTGTCCCATATTGTATGATTTTATTCCACTTACTGTCTAGTCTTTTAGTATTTTTCAGTTAGTATTTTTTTATTTTTTATTTTTTTATTTATTTTTTTTACTTGGGGTATTGAGTCTCAGTGTCCATAGTTAAATACACCACTCACACACAAACACACATATATATGCACATATATATATATTATATATATATATATATATATATATATATTTATAGCCCGTTACCCGAGCGACCGTGCTTGTCGTTAAGAACTATAAATCGGATACAGTCTGGTATGCTCGTAAGAAAATGTATTAGCGGGGAAAAGTCTGATATAGTTCTTAGCAACCATAATTATGGTGGAAGGCAGATCAAAGCAAAATGGAATAATGAAGAGTTTGGGTACTTTAATACAATTACTAAGATAGCTAACGCTATAATACTTTGCTCGTTGTTTATGTTTGGGCTATAAAATAGTTATAAACCAAAATCATTAGGTTTGTATTTCGATTTATAAATCCTCGCCACTCGGGCTGCGCCCTCGTGTCTCGGAGTTTATAAATCGCATACAAACCTCAATTTTGGTTTATAACTATAACATATATATATATATATATATATATATATATATATATAATACTTATTACATGAGTCAGAGTGTGATATGGCAAAATATTTCACTAGCAGGCTAATTTTAGTGAAAATAAAACCTGAGAGTGAAATATCTTGCCATATCACTCTGACTGAGGAAAATTCAGAGTTACGGAAACCTCCATTTCCCAAGGGTTCCGTAACTCTGAGGTCCTACTGTATATATATATATATATATATATATATTTCTTCCACCTTAGATATCTTCACAATGATTTTTAGTTCATGGTTATTATTTCAGCTTTATTGCAAGCTCCGTTACCCTAGTAGTTATAGCAAGGGCCAAGCTCACCACTTTTCCAGGTTTTTACAGCTACTTACACTCTGGTGTAGCCTACCCAACCAGGTTAGAGCAGCTGCCAAAATAATAGCTGGGGGGGGGGGGGGGGGGGGGGGGGGGGAATTTCTACAGCCAACTTCACACAGTGTGAGTGAAGGTCCTAGCTAGTACAGATTAACAGTAGTGGAGGTATCTAGGGTAGAATAAACCACTTATTACACGTAACTCTGAAGCCTTCAATCTTTTTCAAGATTTCCAACTTTTTTTCGATAGACAAAACTGTCCTCTTTAGCTTTTTTCCACTATGAAATGATTGAGAATAGAACTACAAATGCCCGTCCGCGGTCTGCTCAGCGCCTGCTTTGCATCAACGACATTTACCCGACCGCGTAATTTCAGTTCGTTGCGGCGATCCTTACCGATGTCAATTAACTAACCGGTATCTCCGGATCTCTGAAGTCCGTAACTCTGAGGTCTTACTGTATAATACTTATTACATGAATCAGAGTGTGGTAGCTATATATTCAAGAGCAGGTGGCAGTAAAAATACAGTGGGGGAGAGAGAGTGAAATATCTTGCCATATCACTCTGCCAGAGTATAATAAGTGGTTTATTCTACACTGCTGAATAAACCCACCTTATTACCACTTAGGGTTATCTCATGGTGTATAGTAGTTATAGCAACTGGCCTGGCTTTCCAGTTTTCTGGGTTTTACAGCTACCTTCCTCTAGTGAAGCCCTACTAAACTTGGTTAGAGCAGCTGCTCAACTATATATCTTCAGGTAAAATGGAAAAAAAAAAGCCAAAAACAACAAAAACAAACAAACAACTAGCACTAAGCCTTCAGGTTTAGTATGAATAACTAAACTACCAATTCTCTATATACAAAACTACACTGGTATGAAGCTACATGTGCTTGAGTACTTCTTGCAGATGATTAAAGCATGCTTCTCTTAACTGTATGCTTAAATAAACAGGTTCTTTATCAATCTACTTCACCAGGTATCTTAATTATCCAGCTGAAAATCCCTCAAATTCAAGCTTGGATTAAGAATTCATTGGAAATTGTTATATTGATATTAACAAATGGAAATAAAAGAATGAAATGATGGTTTCGATTGTTCATAATGAGCAATAGTAAGTGAAGTTCTTTTGTCTATTGTGGAGTTGCTGAATGAGTAAGTCAAGCGTCTTTTTCATTGAAGTAGGTAGATGCTGGACAAATGGCTCAAATAAATTTATATTCTCAGCAATGTAGTCCAAGCAAATTCTATAGAGGGAACCACGCAAGCCTGCATTTATAGAGGACAGAACAACATGGAGTTCGTAAGCATGCATAGAAGGCACCTATAAGATTACATCACTATTGACAACAACATAGATTAGGACCCTTGGGATTCAGAAAGTCTAAACTATCGATCCTTTTGTCTTCTTGCCTGATCATTACCACTTTAAGTCCATCATACCATTGTTAGTCAATAGTGACAGGTGGTGCTGTTAGGAAAGAGAGAAACAATAGCTTCTTGTCAGATTAAATACTTGTGTACTCTTCCACAATGGTCATATACATACAGGACCAAATCGTCTTATCAGTAACAGATTTCAAGCCCACATAATAATATCTTAGGGTATGTATGTAATATGTCAAGCATCTATGACTCCTGCTGCAAGCAACCAGCAGCAACAAAAAACAACAACAACAGTTAAAGTATTCATACAGGACCTTAACTTCTCTATATTGGCTTACCAAAATGTAGCAGGGATGCTCGGTGAACATTCTCTATCAAGTTTTCTTCACTGTACTTGAATAAGTTATGCTGACAGCCTCCAGTCAATAAGACCACACCCTCGTGAGGGGAGGGGTGGAACACAGCGGCACTAGCCCATATCCGAGCTGGGCCCACAAAGTCCGGCATCACTACCTAGAGGACATCACACACTGAGTTTAAGACATCATAAATAGTTGTAGTTATGGAGTAATTTGTTGATATTTACGTGGTATTAATAATCTCACTCACAATACGCCATTTCTCACTAATACATAACTTTCTGTGCTGTAAACCAATACAAACAAGTGGAGAAACTTCTGTTTCAATGAAGTGACATACTAAAAATGAAAATAAATTTAAAAACAAAAAAATGACATTCTCCCTTTACAACCCACCAATGGCAATAATCAGTGCCTCTGGAAATGCAGAGATATTAGGAACGGTAACAACTTCACTCTATTCATTGATGTACGTATATAACATAATGTGTGCTGACATATAGAGCTTAAAGAATATTAGATATTCAACTAGTTGTTTAAACCAAATTGGAAATTTTATAAAAAAAATAACACACACACACAAAACAAACAAACAAACTTTTTTTTTTGCCACTCAACTCAAATACATGGGTAAAGGTCTTACAATATGTACACAGTTGAAAAGTATTATGATGCTGTTTTTAATTGAACCATTACAAAATAAGTGTTTGAACATAGTGGTAGGACACCTTACCTTTTGCCAAGAGAGAGTCCGGACATTCAGAATCCAGCAATCCTTTACCGGGTCCCGTTATCCATGCCCCATAGCACAAGAAGCTTGGGATCCAAGGACAAACCCTCTTCTTCCTGGTCGTTAGAGCACAAGTTTGGTTGGCTTGGACATAATTTGAAGAGAATCCAGGAGATTCTCACATTCAAAGGTTTATATACTTCATAGTTAGAGGTGATGAGTTCGTGTTCTAATTGTGTCTTCAGTGATGATGTAAATACTGTCTCTTAGGAATATTACTCGATCCTGATTGAAGCCTAAAGAGAATCGATGAATAGAAATTTAGTTATTTATAATATTATTATTTATTTATACTTGAGAGGCATGAAATATAAGGTGAGGCCTAAATTAATATTTTTATCTTGATTATATTCATTCATTCTTGTCAGCCTTGCGTATTGTTCATAATGAAGACAGAGTATGGCCAAGGCAGCAAACTGTATCCAAAGGAGACATTGTCTTAATAGTATGTGACTCTAAAACTGTGCCCTATTGGTATCATGATGCAAAACCAGTTCCTTCAGACTTACAGACTGGTTCTTCAATTGTAATACTTGGTATGGAATATACTGACTATGGAGTGTATACATGTATTGGAAAAAACCGGCAAGGTCAAGTGTTTAAGGCGAATTCAAAATTAATAGTGAATAGTAAGTAAAAAATGTTGGGGTCATTCACTTAGTGCTAGTCTGCTAATTATTAATAAATAAGTATAATCTATGTTAAATGATTATGTTTAGATCTGTGGTATAAAATTATTGTCCAGATGCTCAATATTATGGCATATATCCAAAGACAACAAGAGCTCCAGTTGGTGGTCCAGCAATGTTTGGCTGCCACTCTGAGACGCAAGTGTCTTGGCTACACAATGGAAAACCACTCCCAGAAAACTCAGTGCAATTATCTTATAATGTTTTATTTTTAAAGAATATTCAACTAGAGGATGCCGGTTTCTATTCATGTATCAGTACCACAAATGACCATACGTCTATTAAAACTAAAGGAACTTTGATAGTATATGGTAAACTTTTAATTATCACAAATTTTATACTGTAGCTAATTGTGAAAAACTGCACATCCATTTACATTTTAGGATTTATGGAAAGGTCTTACTTAATTCTTTTGTAGAATGCAAAAAAAAACTTGCATAGAAGATAATAATGTGATATGATTATTCTGCAATTTGTACCAGTGGATTGAACTTGAACTGTATTATAGCGAATATAATATATGTGTACAGACATGACTCGATTAAGTCCAAACAGGCAAGTAGTTTATGAAGGTAATAATGCATATTTTCACTGCCACTCTAGTTTAACTCCAGTTTGGACACATGAGGGTAAAAAAGTTCAAAGAAATGTTAAAGTTTATTCAGGTGGAAGGTTAGAAATTAGAGGAGTCGAAGAATCTAATTCTGGACTATATGAATGTGTTGGAGCTACTTCTGACAACAAAGCTTTTATGTCAAAAGGAAGACTCATCGTTCAAAGTAAGTCCAAGGATATTATTATCAATATTGTTATAGTGATTTTTTTAATATAATTTATGCAGTTAATCAACAATACAGAGTCGATACAAATGTACTAACTATGCTGCCTGGATATAATATAAGGGTGTCATGCTCAGCTGAAACCGAACCTACTTGGACATTTCAAGATGGGCTCTTGCCTCACAATGCTGATGTAAGAAAAAGCAACGACTCTGATTTGTATTATCTGTACATTTATAGAGTATCTCTATCAAACTTTGGAATATATGAGTGCAAAGGAGAATTGCAAGAAGGACACACAGAGTTTCATGCTTTAACAAGGTTACGATTATCTCGTAAGTAATCAATCTATGATAGTGACATGAAGAGGAAAAATGATTTTGAACTTTTTAATGCATTCTTTTCAAGATTATTATTGTGAACTTTAGTTCTTCCTCTTGAAATATTATTTATATATATATTAGCTGAATTTTTCATATTTGAGATTACAGCTAATATGGACTAATTTTGAACTTCATGAATAATAATACTTGGGATGATTTTGAGCAACTGATATTGAGTTTTTAGCTCAGAACAGATACATCACCATCATGTTTAGTTGAATTAAATTCTGGATAAATAGCACAAGTTCTAATAAGTGATACTGAGTTGTTACATAAAGTAGCTGAAGGGGATAGGTGGAGACTGTTGCTAGTTGTTCCTTTGATAGTCAATAATGTTACTTTTTTTAACATTGATATTTGAGGTAAATTAAATTTTTTTTTATTGTAGTGGAATCAAGAAATGCACTTGAAGAATTGGACTTGGGGATGCCAGATGTTTCAGAAAGCAAACGCTTTCGTACCAATAAATGGGAGTACTGAAAAATGTAAGCTATTAATATTCATGTAAAAATCACTGCAATACAGTTTACTACCTTGTAATTTTTTTATTCATAATATAATTAAAAAAGAACAAAGGAAGGAATTTAATAGTATTTTCTTTTAGCAAAATTCTTAGCTTGATACACAACTTGTTGATTTAGGCTTTATAGCGAGAAAATATGACAGGAACAACAACAACAACAAAACAAACAGTATACTATCATAATTAATAAAATGATCATCATCAAACATAAAAGGTTAATTAAATACTCATTTAAAATATGCCAAGGTGGAATAGTGGATTAAGAAACCTCATTAGTATTAATGTTCTACCATTACTGTGGTTGTTAGTATTATTTATCAATTATTAAAATTTTAATTTGACCAATTGTTGTTTTTCCTTTATAGGCCATTTTATCAGCACTCAACAATAACTGACTTGTATTTATTGTTCAGCTTCTAACTGATTTATTTTTCAAAAAATGAAGTAGATTTTGTAGCATAGCAATGATGAGATTACCTTGAACAAAATGAGTTAATTAGAGTTGACCAGAAACTTGTTCCAACACCTGCTAGCAAGTGTGAAAGGTAAAATTATTGAAGGTAACCATGATCCAATAATAATCTCTTTTATATTTAATCAAGCACCCCATTATAGCTAAGTGGGACAGAACAAATTTTGTAAGACCAAGTCCCCAGACCCTTTCCCAGCTTAGCTGTTTGTAAAAGATCTGGCTATGCCAAGGTTTACATGGTCCAGTCAGTACAGGGGTATTCCTTATCCTATAAGTTCTAAACTGGAGCACTTTAGCTAGCTTTCCGCTCCTATAGCTGTGCCAATAATGTATCAATTTGTGCTCTAATTAAAGAGTTGACTCATTATGAGACATATTTGTATGGCAACCAGTTGGGCATCCTGGAAACTAGAACACACAACCAAACTGAACATTACAAATCAGCACAACTTGCACCAATCATTCATTAATGCCATTATTTTTTTGCATCACCTCATTCTTACGCAGGTGGGGAGCTGCTAAAGCCCATTAATTTTATGTCATTTTTGGAATTTTTTCTCCGGAGAACTTCGGTTGCAATTAAGTTAGTTAATTTAAAGGACCTGAAACCTCAAGCTTACAGTAACCAGTCTGCAAGACAGCCACTCAAGAGTTCCACTATACAGTGGCAGGGAACTCGGGAAATGGCTACCCGAGTCCTCGGATGCGCAGACGTCCTCCCAGCCCCACACAATATTGATTAATAAATTTCTTCGGGTCAGAAGCCGCTAAGTTCCTCCAAATTCAATTCCACCGGGATGGCCCCGAGGGTCTCGGTGGGGTGAAATGTATGGAACGCGAATCCGCCAAAACTAACCTTATAGGATCGAAATTTAAATAAACGATTACGAGATCGTTTACTAGATCGAATAGGAGAACAAAATCGATTAGGAAAACAAAATCGATTAGGAAAATAAAATCGGTTAGAAGACCGATTACAAAATCGATTAGGAGAACGATTATGAGATCGATTAGGAGAACGATTAAGAGATCGAATATGAGGACGACAAAGATTAGGAGAATAAGAAAAAAGTATTAAGTTTACAAGATCGGTTAGGAGCACGATTACACCGGGTGCAAGATCGATGATGAGATCAATTATGAAATAATTTAGTCGGCGACCGCTTACCTCTCTTTGGTAAAGGGTCTACATTTCTTTCTTGAAAAATATGGATATTGAAGAATTGCTGGGCGTTTTTTGTACTTTTGGGAGCACATAATGGAGTATATTCTGAATGAATACGAAAGGGACCTTAGACAGCATCCTAATAATATCCACAATCTACACTATTGCGTGGAACAGCTACTTGAATGTATTGTGGTGTTAGAGCAGTTAGAGGAACATATTTTTTCCATGAATCAGTCCCTACTACAAGTGGTAGCTTCATCTATTAGGCAGATATTGATGCACTTGAATGAAGATGAAAGTACCAGGCTCAGGCAAGTTGTTGTTGGTCGTCCAGCACTAGTTGTAGAAGAGGAAAGACTACGTTTTTTTGTGGATAATGGCTTTAAGGTTAAAGATATGGCATTACTACTTGGTGTAAGCAAACGAACAATTGAGCGACGACTTCATTGCTATCAGCTGTCTATGTACTAGATGCTACACTATCATATTGGATCAAGAATTGGACAATATTGTGCGAGAAATATCATCATCCTTTCCCAGATCTGGCGAAAAAATGGTAGACGCTAGGCTTCGTGCTCAAGGAGTGCGAGTGCAACGGGAAAGAGAGAGATTCGTTAAGGAGAGTTGATCCTATTGGAATTCAATCGAGATTGAAGCAAGTCCTGCAAAGGAGACAGTATCATGTTACTTCACCCAATGCTCTTTGGCACTTGGATGGCTATCATAAACTGATACGCTGGAAAGTAGTAGTGCATGGTGGAATAGATGGCTATAGTAGAATGATTACGTACCTTCAAGCATCTAGCAATAATCGTGCAACCTCTGTTTTATCAGCTTTTTTGATGGCTGTTGATGAATATGGGCTTCCATCTAGAGTTCGTACAGACAGAGGAGGTGAAAATATTTTAGTTGCAGAATATATGCTTGGCCATCCAGACAGAGGGCCAGGACGAGGTAGCATAATTGCAGGTAAAAGTACCCACAATCAGCGTATTGAGAGACTGTGGAGGGATTTGTATTCAGCCTGCATCAGCTTCTTCTACTTTTTTTTTTACTTTCTAGAAGATATCGATATGCTGAATCCAGATGACCATATAGATTTATACATTCTTCATTATGTGTTTCTTCCAATTATTCAGCAACAATTAGATGTCTTTCGAGCAGCATGGGCATGCCATGCTCTGAGGACTGAGAGAAATAGAACCCCTCATCAATTGTGGGTTCTTGGGTTGCACGAAGCAAATTTGCAAGATCAAAGTCAGGAAGCAGTTTCTGGAATTGATGTCGTAAGTAGCTATGTAAAATTACATTATTGGCGAGTGAACAAAGCCACTCTCATGTCTCACTCAAGTATTTTATATATGGGCTATGGGCAGTTGCTAAATTGGGTTATACACAGTATAGTATTGTTAAGGTAATAATGACCCCTACAGTGTAGCTTTGCTGGGTTGCTCACTTGCCACGCTGTTTGAACACACCGCTAGTATTATATATATATATATATATCATCTACATTGCAGGACTGGGATGATTATGGCATAGACTGGAATGGACCAGTTCCAAGTACTGATCCTTACACCAATACTGTTGTAGTCCAAGAAGTTGAAGAGCTACTGACAGAGGACCAAAAAACACAGTTAGATGCAGAAGTTGGTCCTATTAACCCCTCTTGTTTAGTTGAGGAGATTTTGCTTAATCACTTTAGTGCAGCCAAGAGATACGTACTATCTTGTGTGTCCTGAGTATAGCATCTGTAGCTAGCTCTAATACCTTACATATGAACTTATTCAATGACACTTATTTTTTAAAAAATGTTTTTACAAGTATATAACATGAAAAAAGGATTAACTCGTAGTCGTTTTGCCAAAAAATGAAATTGTTTTACAGTTATGAAGAAGCTAGGTAGTTTAGACTCCACCAAAGCCATCATTTCTTTCAGGGACAATATCATGGCCTCCTTAAAATCAATGTACCTATCACCATGGCTCACTGGTAGTCTCAACTGGAGAGCACAGGTTGAAGCTGTAGCCAATATTCCTTCACGCTCAAAAGTAATGGAAGGATAACCATCAAATCCTGAAGGAGGTATCTGGCTAGCTCCAGAACAGAAAATCAATAAATCTTCAATAGAACACTCTCCATCACCATCTATAGCACCAGAAAAACCATGTGATAAAACATGTTCATAATAGTGGTATTTAGTTATCTAAGATTAGAGGACAAGTGTTGTAGCGATTGCCAGAAAAATTCTATTCTTATACATCTTTCTAGATAACTAGTTGCAACTACCTAGCTTTGAAATCACTAGCTAGCAATATACACACAGCCAGCTACACAACTTGCATTACGTACCAAAACACTCGTCCAGAAAGTCAATGAAATGAATATAAGCCTGTTCTTGCTGAGGTCGAAGATTTGATCCCTTTTCAGCAAAAACCACACTAAAACAATCTTTGAAGGCTTCTGTATACACATAATCAATGTCAAGGCAAAATTAAATATAGAATGAGAGTTAAAGAAACCTACAGTTACCTGGGTCCAGCTGTTTCTTTGATGCTGTGAACAATGGCATCCAAATCTCAGGATTAGTCTGAATGTTATTCAGCAAACCATAAACTTTCAAACCTTCCATATACTGGTCCATACTTGACTTGACCTTTACCATCATGTGATAATCCACTATGGCCCCCACAACTTCTTCCTTGTCTGCAACCGTTAATGCTCCCATTGACTTGCGAAAACCACTTTGAAACAACAAATCAGACACTTCTTCAATTGCTAAGGTTACATGTAACTCCATATCATTCTGAGCATCCAAAATCTATATTGAAATAACGATAGTATAGTTTTTTTATAAGAGGATCTTATTTATTACAAAGTCACCAGTTTCCTTTAAACAATATGCAAGCTTAAATAAAACTAAATGAGCTGTACACTTACACTAATGTTATTGCGCTAAGCATGGCTAAAATAACTATTTATTCAATATAATGACTGTACTCATGGCTTCTACTGATCTAATAATGGCAATATCATTTGAAAGAAGCAATTCCATGATGGGAAAATAAAGATGACTGATAAACAAAACAGCAGGTTAAAAAATACAAAAACAACATTTGGATGTATTTCCATACCTTCGTAACTGCAAAGTTCAGCAGACTGTCTGCTATATCCTCCACCCTCACGTCAATATCAGTATACTTTCCAGTAGATACATATTTATAAACTGAAGGAGAGAAAAATGGAAAGCCATTGCCACCTTGTGCTAGACATGGCCGTATAACGCCCCAAATGAAAAAACTCCTCTCTCTAAAAAAAAAAAGAAAGTAATAAAACCCATTTGCACCTTATACTTAAGACATAGAATTATCTGTAAAGCTATTACATTGTTACTAAAGTATTTGGCTTGCTTGTCACCAACGAAGTAACTTTCTGATGCCTTCAATGCATGAGAAGTCTAAAAAATTCACGCCGTGGACCACCATTATCAATAGCCCCTTCAGATGTAAATGTAACCTATAGTTTAACCAATATTCATTACGATGGTTTTGAGTGTAGCTTTAAAGTGTGATTTGTCCCAAATTTAGCAGAATCAAATCATTAAATTCTACATAAAACTGTAAGAGGGCATGAGAAAATAGTAAGGAGTTTAGTAAAAAAAATATTAAAATGTACAGGAATCTTCTTTACAAGCTAATGAAATACAGTATCCAATTTTAACGTCATCATTTTTCTTGATTAATATTTTGCTCATCTGTACTATGTGATCAATATCTGAAACATCTGTCATGGGACAACATTCACTATACCACACTACTTGTTCCAAAAAAAAAACAACCCCTGCTGCTACAGCTACCTTAACAGCTTTGAATGGGTCAAATTTCTTTTTTCTAGCCTCCCGCATTGCATCTTCAATTATAAAATCTCGCCGAATAACAATGCTTAGTATACATGATTTGTCCACTTTCTTTGCAAGCTCTTTCACCCCAGAAGCAAGATCACTACAAAATAGCAAGAATACACATAAAATCAAATTTATTAGTAAAATGCTTGTAGTTATGACTCACCTATAACATTCATTTTTATTCTCTTCCAGAGGAATAGTATAGCCCAAAGTAACCACTGACAAGCTCTCTCTAGAAGCAGCATCCACAAATTCATTCTCAATAGCTATTGCTTCCTCCTAAAAGAAGTTATTCCATGTTTATACTAAATATCCGCACAATAATAATAATATGTTAGATTAGTCCATTCACTGGCAAGAGTGTCATCTATTATTCTGAGGGTAGTTTGGATTGATGAAATGTTCGGATTAGTCAATACTAAATAATTCCCACCCAAATATGTTTGCATCTCATTAAGAGTGAGGTTTAAATTTGAGGGTTTGAATCAGCTATATTTATATACTTAAAACCCTTTCACAGCCGTAACCGCCATATGGCGGTTTGAGGTAGCGACCCCAGAAAATCGCAACTATTGAAGACACTATCGATACGCTGAAACACTGTGCAGTGAGCTGTGTAATTGCTATATAAATTTTGAGCTCCATGCTATTGCTAACTAATTACGTTACAGTAAAAAGACTCGCTGCGATTGAACTGACCTTGCAGGAACAAGGTAAGTCAACTACCATTGTGTCTGAAAATTCAGCAGTGAAAGGGTTTAAAAAAATCCATTCAAACTAACATGGTCCACCAAAAATAATTACTGAAACTCAGAATGTAGAGACAGTGTTCAAACAATTCGATGATTACTTTAATTGCTCAAACGCACACACTTGAAAACTTATAAAGTTACATATCAATGGTAAAAAGTTTTATTTTTTTTATGTATTTTAACAACTTACAAGTGTATTACTAATAGAAGTTCCCATATATGTTAAATCATCATCTTGAAGGTTTATTCTGCTGAATATATAAGTATGCATGAAACATGACATACCACAGATCTCTCATCAAACTGTAGAACTTACCCGTGGATATCAACTCGTGGCAATGGAGTAGGTGATGGCAACTGTATATCTGGAGTAGGTGATCGAGACCTATCCAAGTACTCTCTAAAAAAATAATCTCAAGCATATTATATATGTTACACCAATAATCAAAATTAATACATTTTGCTAAAATTAAGTTTTATCTTTGGTATACAAAAGGTAGAATTTATTTCCAAAATCCTTAAATGAATATTAAAATTTTAACTCTTCAACTGAAGAAAACACCATTATGGTAAATGTCATTCACATCAAACTCTCTTAATTTAATATGGTACCATTGATGAGACATACTTCCTGCCATAAAAACTGCAAGCAGTGATATGTTTTTAAAGTATTTAAAAGGTACGGCTGCTGGAACACCGATATAAAGACATTATCTGCTTTGAATATTTTTTGTATGGACGTCAAAATCTCAAAATATACTGCGGAGAATACACACAAGATTAAAACTTAAGTGACCCACAACAAGATTGTGAAGGGATGGAACAGAGGCAAGAAAATGATGAAAGGAAAATAGGTGTATGTGCCTCAGATACTATTACGAGAAATAGATCTTCACTGCCAGAAGGTTTTCAGGAAGAAAAAAAACATCCTACTAATTATGGCTGAGTGCATGTATTTCCTTCTACCGCACATAGTGTAGTAATTGACAATTTTATTGAAATATTCAACATCAACAACTTTTACATCATTATTCAGTTGGTGTAAGTACTCCCCTTGCACAGCTACATGCAGTGTTAAGCAACAGATCAAATCCTCATGGGTATGCTTCTCTCTCTCTTTTTTTTATTTTTCATTGTTTTCCCTCATTCTATTCCACACGTTATTTTTTCTATCTTTAATTCTGGTTTCTCTTGCATTTTTCACTGCTTTTTGCACTTTTTTCTAAAAATAGTCAATATAGTCATATCTCAATATTTTCAAGCATATATATGTGACCGTCTACAGGTAAATCCGGCACAACGTGGCACGCGTAAACGTCGGGAAAAGATTGATTTAATTCTTAAAAATGATTAAATAAGCCTATGGAAAGGGAACGGTTAGGGCACATACATTGACAACGGTTGAAGCAACGGCCGGAGAGCTCATTATATGGATGCGGACGAATGTGTAAGTGCAAAACAATTTTTTTTTGATAGGGCCCCCGTTGTGCCCGATTTTCCTGTAGACTGTCACATATCGTGATACAATATACCCAAACGCCCAACCTTACTATTGATAACTACGATTTTTTAATTCACTTACAATTTCTCCTCACAGTCCACTGCATGTACTTTTAGGGCTTCTCTAGATATTTCTATACCACACGTAAGGCATTCCACCTTGGGCTGCAATATAATCTAATTATAATACTTAAATCCTCAAATAGCTCTTACCTCATTGATAACTGAAACTATTTCAGATAAATCCAAATCTTTTTGAAGAGGCCGAATATAACTACGACTATTCCCCACCCTTTCTTTAAGGTGGCTAATAGAATTATGAACAATATTGGACAATGGTTCCAGGTTTCTACTAGGTTTCTACTATTCGGAATGCATCGACAGAGTTCAAAACCCCCTCTGCATCCTTCAGTCGTGGAAAAGCAGAAATTAATACATTATTAATTTCCTGACCATTAAGATTCAAAGAAGAGAACTCAACACATTTTTCTCCCAAGCCAGCCTTAATCAATTCATCCTTCTCCCCATATGTGGTTGGGATTCTTTGCTGCTCAAAGTATGCTAAGCAAACAAAACGATGTTTCCAAACATATTTTTTTAATTTTTTACTTGCAGAAAATGTATTCAATAACTCATCCTTAAGCGTCTTTTTTTACCACTCCCAACGATTCCTCGTCGCATTCCTTTCATAGCTACTAATGCCTTGTCCACAGCTTCTATTAATCTTATTAACAAAAGAAATCAATAAACCACTCTAGAGGGGAAAAATCTCAGCATTCTTACCTCCACCTTTTCTACTTCTCTCCTCATCTGCTCCTTCTCTGCACAATTCTTCTCCATCAGAATTTCTTGTTGTGTTCTTGGGGGTAGCAATGGAAGCTAACACCGAAATGGCCTCTCTGGCCTTCTTTACTTCTTCATCTGTTAAGCCTCTTTCAGCCATACCGCTAAGAAAAAGGGCCAGGTCCAAACAACCGCGTGGAAAACGGATCTACGTCGTGGGGCGTGGTCGTTGGAGCTAGATTTGCGAGGGAACGCGGAAATCGAATACAAAATCGATCAGAAAACCCTAAAGCCATTCCTGTTCATTCGTTGAGCCCCATCCCCAGTTCTTATCAAAGAATTCTTCTGATTGGTCCCCTAGCCCTAGCCCTAGCCCTTGCGCGGCGCTATAATTGGTCACGCGCGGCGCTATAATTGGTCACATGATTTGATTAACCAATGAAATGAGTTTTTTGATAAGAACTGCGGGACTGTAGCATTCGTTCTCCTATCGATGTTGTAATCGGTCTCCTAATCGTTCTTTTTGTCGTTCTAAAATTCGATTTCGTAATCGTTCTTGTAATCGTTCACTAAATTTTATTCCATCTCTTAATCTTTCTCCTAATCGATTTTATTTTCCTAATCGATTTTGTGATCGTTTTCCTAATCGATTTTGTTTTCCTAATCGATTTTGTAATCGTTTTCCTAATCGATTTTGTATTCGTTCTCCTATTCGATCTAGTAAACGATCTCGTAACCGTTTATTTAAATTTCGATCCTATACGGTTAGTTTTGGCGGATTCCGCGTTCCATAGAAAGAGTCCCAACTTAGCGTTGCGATTCGGTAACCGCCCAACTGTTTGTACGCGAATAAGTTTAAGGTCAGATTTAATGACTATGCAATTAAGCGTTAAGGGCAGGAGGATTCTACTAGTTTAGCTTCCGGATTCGTGTAAGTTACATGATTTCATTATTTAGTCGACAGAAATGTCATATTGGATTTCTAATGAGCTTCTCAACAAATGTACTGATAACCTATTTTTACCAATGCGTAGGTATGTAGCGTTGTTCGGTGTGTAGCATTTACATAGTAGTTAGATATAATTAATATGTTGCTATCCAATTTTTTCAATCCATTCACGCTAGTGGCGAGTTTCACCGCTGACGGCGGGCCTGTACTGAAAAAAAAAGTGTTTTTTGGGTGGCAATTGAGCCCCGGTCATATTAAATTACTAATTGAATATATTATGGCTTCACTCAAATTTCTCAAGTCAAAATTTTAATTCTTATGTATGAACAACAAGCAAAGAAAACCACACCCTTACACGCAGTACGATATAGTCCAAATGTAATTTTGACATATTTAATTACATTTCCTATTCTTCTGGACCCACACGCTCATCTATGCCTCCCACAAGTTAGAACTGAAGTTTTACCGCTTCTCTAGTACACGCCACCAATATTTTAATCCACCAATATTTTAATCGTGTTGTAATGCTGTGGAATGCTTTCTCTCCAATTGGTCTTTCCCCTTCCTTCACTACTATCAAGAATATTCTTCAACAGAAATTCTGGAATACATTCACCAAAAGATTCAACCCCAGCAATCCCTGCACATTTTGTTGTCTATGTCCCTTTTCTCAATGTCACACATCTAATATCAACATCACTTTGCCTCCCACATCATGAGCCTATTTATTCATTTTTGTTTATTTACTTTCTTCTTCTGTTTACTTATTTATTTCTTCGGGCAGCTCTAGTAGTTAGAGTTTGACCCTCAACCACAAACACTTTACATTATTCACTTCACTCACAATACTTGTTTTGTCCCATTGGTTGTAAAGTCAATAATAATAATAATAATAATAGCTATGTTGCATTGCGCGTTGACATAAGACTCTGTGAGCAGGACTGAAAGGCAAGCCTCTCTATCTTAATGCGTTTCGCTTTACCACACTCAGCTACGCTCACCGCCAATTATTGCCTTTCCTGGCGGACATAATTGAGCGTGAGCGTACTTTTAGCAGTGGTGTGGTGAACTGTGCTGAGCTACATTTCAAATGTGTGTGTGTGCATGTGTGTGTGTGTTTGGGGGGAGGAGCAGGGGGTCAACTGTCCCTGTGCCTGCAACTATGACTACTACAGTCAACCACTAGTATTGAGAGTGAAACTGGACCCAATTATAGCAGAATCTGTATTTAAATTTTAAAAACAATGATGCTGTAATAGTCAGGAGGAAATAAGGAAAACTATACTAAATGAATTTTATGAATTTTTTTATTTTAATGTTGAAGGTTTAAAGCTAGGGAAAATTTCTTTCTATAACTTCACACACTTTAAACTCACCCCTCCCCCTCCTTTCCCAAGAACATTTTTTTCTAAATACAGTCTTAATAAGTACATTTAAAATTTGAATTTATACTGTCGTGGTGCCTACCAGCTTACATTATATATAGCTAAATCATATGGTATACACAAATAGAAGAGTTAAAAAAAGCTATACTATATATTTGTTTATATTACTTTGCTTTCAGCTCAACCTAGTAAGCATGATGTAATGTGGCCTGCTTTTCAAGAAGTTCCAATAGGACAGCCATTTTTGATTTACTGTTACTCAAAAACATCTCCGAAATGGATACATAATGGAAATCATATAAAAACTAAGCTTCATTATTATTATTCAATGTTTTCAAAGGCAGAACAAAATTACCATAATATTGGAAATCATTATTATCATTCAATGTTTTCAAAAGCAGCACAAACTTACCATAATGGAACATATACTTGTTATGGAACTGATTTTAATGGCAAGAAATTTAGTGCTAATGCTGAGCTTTATGTCGGTATGTAGCTAGCTATGTCACTTAGATTTTATTCAATGTAACTTTATCCTATAATTCTTATTATAAAGTACACATGTTGCTCAAAAAAGTGGGTGAGCTGCACAAGTTGATAGTAATATAAGAAATTCTATCCATCAATCTAGGATATTTTACCAAAGTTTCTTGGCGTGAAACCAGATCATTGGACAGAGTGAGATTCTGAGACTCATTTTATGTATACTTGATAGACATATAATTTGTGTTTGTTCAGTAGAGAAAACTGATTTTTCATTACCGTACTAATGTTTTGAAGCCCAAGTGAAGTCTATAATAGCTCATCCGCAAGTAAGATGGAATTTATTCCTTCTTCACAGTAAGCTGAAGCAGTGTAGTAATTTAATTGGCACTCTAAAGTAACCGCTATACGTTTGCAAAAGGCAAGTAGAAAGTGTTAAGAAAATATAGTGTGATATCCTATCCCTTTTACTTACTTTATCAACTGCCCTAATTCAAAATAATTATTATTGCAGGGTGAAGATTAACAAAAAGGGACCATCTTGGTAAATTTAGTTTCGTTCAGAAATGCTAGCTATACAGGGTTGATGGAAGCTGTTTGAAGTGGGAGAGCACCAATGTACGTGTGCACTGTTATCAAATTTTTGTTTATATATTAACAATATGCATCAACATGACATCACAAAAATGCTGAACTTTTACCAGTTACCATCAATTTTATCTTATTTTACCCAAGAAGCTAAAGACAATTAATTTATCAATGACAGCTGTAAATTCCAACTGATTTCTGCAGTTTATACTGGTCATTATGATAGGAAGCTTGTTTTCGCCAGGTGAAACATGCCAGCTCTCTCTCTCCCTCCCTCCTCCCTCCTGTTTCCCTCCCTCCCTTCCTATCTCTTTGCTGTAGGAAAGTGTGTATGTAAAGCAACCAGAGAGATTTAAACAAGTAAAGTAACATCAGAGATAAGTGAAGAGATGGTTTCAACTATTACTGAACATGCTTGGCAGCAGCATCTCCCTAATTTTAAAAGGAAGAAATATAGGATGTAGACAGAACCACAATAAATGGTGAACTAATACGTAGCTATTAACAGAAAATACTGCCATAATTTTACCATGACTTAATCATTATAAATTATATAAGGAGACTAACTCACTATAATTCATTCAAAAATCATAAAAAATTCCACTTATACCATACAATTGGTGTATTGATTAGGAAATTCTACTAATACTGTTGCTAGAGCGATCAGAATTCCCGTCGATGGATCAGCGATACTCAGATGTCCAAGCTCTCTGCAAGCGTCATGGAAACGCAAATACAATCTGCGTTTGCCTATAAAGCTAGTGTTCCCGTCTGCACTGCTAATAATAGAGGTGAAATTAAAGCATGCTGGAATATATGAGTGTTACAATGGACAGTACATGGTATGTTCAATGAAGGTAACAGTTTATGGTACGTGATACAGTAGTCTTCATCCATTCATCATTTACTTATGCAATGATTAACTCCATAACCCAGCTTACCTTTCTAATACATTTTTCATCAAAAGATTGAATAATTTATTCAGTGTTGCAATATTATTGAAAAATATTACGAATGTTACATAAGCAACCTGCAGTATACAACTTCAGGTGGAAATAAACAATTAGTATTATGTAGTAGTTAAACATTATCTGTATTAATTGATACAATTGCAGCCTAAAATGAAATAATTCAGTCTATAGCCTAGTTAACAATGGAGTAAAAGACATATGCATCCATTTTTTTAATGTTTTCTAAGTATATTGGTGAACAATGTATATAATTTTTTCCCTGTTTATCCTCAGTACATGGTCATGTTAGGGTTATAGTACTGTCATTCATTCATTTTAATTTTTCTTTAATCATTATGTTTAATCACTCAAGATGGCCCAACCAGTATAATTACTAATGGCTACATGTTTGATATCCCCAAAAAGACCTGTTGATATTCAATAAAGTACAGTAGCTACCTAAAATTGTAGATCACTGCAATCACTACAAACAAGCATCAGATATGCATTTGGTGTTATGCAGACCAAACCAGAATATCACATCGATACAGGATTGAAATGCAAGGGAATGAATTAATCCTTTCTTGTAAATCATGCAGAAAACCAGTTTGGTCATTCAATGGTAACTTTTCATTTAATAAAGTTGTAGTTAATCATGTTGGAGTCTTAGTTATCAAAGAATTGAAGATAGAACACTCGGGAATATACGAATGCCATGGGATTTCTAACAGATATAGAGAGTACTTCGTGGCTCGAGCAAAAGTGGTAGTTGCAAGTAAATGTACAGAATTATGTTAGCACTGTTCTTTGTATGAGAATAATGACACATTATAACAAAAACCTTAACATTCACATTTTCCCGGACAGTTCCACTTTCATGGAACTACTATTGGCAATGTTGTAGAGAGACATTTTTTTCAACTTTTTCATTGTATTTAATAATTTCTGATGTAAAATTTTTTTTTATCAAGATGTTTCTGCTCCGTGGTGCCTTTTTTCAGTTGATAAACACACAAAAAAAAACTAAATTTAAAATTATACACTTTTATTGTGTATTTTTGTGTGTTAATTAGCAGTAGAAGGCTCCATGGAGCAAAATGTCTTGATAAATTTTTTTTTTAACTTCAGAAATCTTTAAATACTACAAAGGAGTTGTTATCATTTGTATTTCTATGCAATTAGCAAGACTAAAATGAGTAATTGTATGTGAGACTGCTTGTGTTCCTTTAATTTTTGCAGCAAGTGGAGGTGAAAGCTTCCTCTGAACATCCTGTACGATCCCGACAGGGGAGGAAGTGACCGCCAACTAGGTGCGGTCGGCTAGGCTACTTACGGAGCTAAGCTAGCGAGGTAAGTATAGCAGACGATTAGTTATTATACAAACAACAATCACAACGAGGTGTTACAACACAATAAAGAATAACTATTGTTAATGACGTAAGTACAAAGTTCAGAGTCCAGAGTTCAGGTATTGGTGACATTCTCACACCTCCCCACCAAGCTCCTCTGTTAGTGACCAGAGGAGTGGAGTAGCCATGTGGGGTCTTCAACCAAGTAATTGGGACGACTCTTATTTCGTGTCGATTTGCGAAGACCAGATTGCATAGACGGATGAGGGTTTGCGAGTGAGGTAGGTATAACTGAAGAGCCAGCGTGTTCTACCGTTGGTGCAGGCCCTGGACCAGAAACAGAAATGGGTGCTCTCTTACGTAGAAATCGTCTGTTTCTCACCAACACACTGCCATTTTGGGTCCAGATAAACTATTGCAGTAATGACTCCGTAGACGTCCCACAGCTTAGAAATGGGGTTCTGTAATGCTACGTGACTGCCAACATGCATCTCGGAGAGGTCATGTGTATGCTGGTTGTATGCAAGCTCCATCTTCGTATGTGTGGGTGAAGTAGTATCCTCAATGCCCGAAGTAGGCTTCTGCCATTCTGGATCAAATGATCTTCGATGGGCTGGTAGTGTATCCTGAACAGGATGTCCAAATAGCTTTTGAGTAGGAGAAAGACTGTCCTTCCTGCATGGAGTATTGCGGTATTGTAACAAGGAATGTGACAGAAAGTTCCAGTTGACTGAACGACCAGTCCAGGCCGATGAAATGAGTTTCTTCATTGACTTGACTGTTGCTTCAGCCTTCCCATTACTTTGGGGGTAATGTGGAGAAGATACGTTGAAAGATAAAATGCAGGTACGGAGTCGCTGCAGTCGTGGATTTTCTATCTCATCCAGCCGATGGGTGTTGAGGATCGGAATTAAGGGACTATGATCTGTGACAACCGTGAAGTGAGGTAGACCTGACAAGAACAGAGAGCATTTCTTGATGCCCCACACCACCGCTAAACACTCAAGTTCCACTACTGCGTATCTACCTTCCACGTCACTAAGAAATCGAGAGCCAGCTTGAACAATTTTCCATTCTGCCTCAGGCTCTGCTGACTTTTGTAGGAGGACGAATCCAAGGCCTACGGTGCTGGCATCTGTATGTAGGCGAGTTTCCTTATTGGCATCAAAATATGCAAGTGTCGGTGCTGAAATAAGAAGTCGTTTTGCTTTCTTGAAGGAATCTTCATGTACTGGAGACCACACAAAGTCGTTTCGAGAGCTGAACAGCGGACGAAGGGGAGCCAAAGCCGTGGCGATTTCATTTGTGCTAGAAGCGAGCTGATTGACTAGACCGCAGAAAGAACGAAGGTCTGTTCGACTACTAGGTGAAGGGAATTTAGCAATTGCATCTGTGATTTCCGAACTTACTGAGTAGCTCTCTGATGTAAGCTTGAAGCCAGCAAACTGAATCTCAGTCTGGCAGAACTCGAACTTCTCTCGGTTGAGTGATATGCTTTTCTCCTGACAGCATTGGAGTAGTCGTTGGACATGATGTGATCACGCGGGTCACTATCAAAGGCAACCACATCATCCACAATCTTATGAAAGTCAAGCATCCCTTCAAATGCTTCATCCATCCTTCTATTGTAATGCTCACTAATGGAGCAGATACTATAAGGTGCACGTAGAAACATGAATCGTCCTAAAGGTGTGATGAACGTTATCAGCTTCTGGCTCGCTTCATCTAGAGGACATTGATGGTATCCCTTTAAAGCATCAAACACAGTGAAGTACTTGGCCTTGGATTCCTGTATGTCTGCTACTGCCTCAGCCGGTGGTATGGAGGGATAATGCTCCCGACGGACAAACTTGTTGAGCTTAGACAAGTCCACGCACATGCGATCACTATCTTTCTTTGGTGCTACAACTATTGGAGCACACAATTCCGTCGGCTCTGTGATGGGTGTGATAATTCCTTGATTTACAAGATCAATTTCCTGCTTCAGCTTATCACGGTATGCAAAGGGAATGATCCTTGGTGTAGTAACGCAGAAAGGTCTTGCATCATGAGATATGAAACTTTTCTCCTGGCATTAAACGAATCTTACCATCAAACACAGTGGGGAATTCTGACATGAGCTGTTCTGCCGTGGGAATGGGAGGTCTGGAGGGGTGGCAAACCCGGATGGAGGTTGTAGGATACGGGTAAGTTTCACCCAGAATACCTAATCCTTTTGCAGTCTTCCATGACATGAGTGCACCAGCCACTGATTCGTAAATGTGTACATCATCTGTGGTAGATCTACCGTGGGACGTAAACTTGACATCTGGGACCATTCCAAGTGGCTGGAGAATGGTGCCATTAACAGCTCGAGGTGTAATGTTTGACTGGGCAAGGGTTGTCCATGTGCTCCCCAAGTGCTGCCACAAACTGAGGACCTGCAGCACAAATGTCCGCCCCTGAGTCTGGGAGGACATCAATATGGGCTTCACCACGGTCCGAGGCGACATGCATTGCAACCAGTGGAGCAGGAGCAATCTTTCCCTTAATTAGCATCGAGAGCTGTAAGAGAGGCAATCCACTAGATAAAGCATTAGTTTGGGGGGTAGCACCATGTTGGGCTTGCTTGATCGGCTGTTTTTGGAGGCACACTCTACTGAAATGCCCCATTTTACCACACGTTTGGCACATCTGGTTGAATGCAGGGCACTTTCTTCTTCCTCCAGCATGAAATGCCTGCCCGCAACCAAAACAAATGCCAGAGTCACCAGAGCGAACTACATGAGTCCTCGAGCGAATAACGCTTACTTGCAGTGACCCTTCAATGTCTTGTCTTGATCGTTTGGCTGCCTCAAGACTACGACATTTGATGATCGATTGATCCAAGGACAGATCTCTGGCATGTAAGAGCTCCTGAATAAATTCCCCGTCTTGTAATCCTTCGATGATCTGGTCACGTATTGCTTTTTGTACGCATTCATTACTACAGAAGTTGCATGTCTTGGCCAACTCATGCAAGGCAACAAGGAAGTCATCAAATGATTCACCTTCCTGTTGCGTTCTTCATCGGAAGTTACGACGTTCCACTGTTTCATTGACCAGGCCTTCTACATGCTGTTTAAGGGCTGCAATAATCTTTGCCTGATCTTGTTTTTCCACTGTTGTCAGTCCGAGGTTTTCCACAACATTTAACGTTTCCCGTGAAAAGCAAAGCTGGAGGGCCTGTACTTGTTTAGGGGCTGGCTCACCAGCTAGACCCGAGAGCGAGCAGTAGCCATTGATGATGCCAGCTGAAAGTCTGTACCTCTATCAGTATCTAGGTCCAGTTTAGGAAGATCGCTTGTACGGAAGACGTAAGCCGCCATGATGATTAGTTTAATGAGTTCCAATTAAAGAGCAGGAATCGTCAAATAAGTAGTTCAGCTAACTGTTCGCAGCGCCATGTACGATCCCGACAGGGGAGGAAGTGACCGCCAACTAGGTGCGGTCGGCTAGGCTACTTACGGAGCTAAGCTAGCGAGGTAAGTATAGCAGTCGATTAGTTATTATACAAACAACAATCACAACGAGGTGTTACAACACAATAAAGAATAACTATCGTTAATGACGTAAGTACAAAGTTAGAGTCCAGTATTCAGGTATTGGTGACATTCTCACACATCCCCCCATTTGCATATAAGTATAATCAACTATAATAGTAAAGTTTTCATATTCCTCTATTGTATGAAGATAGCTATTCTTATGGCATAATATTCTGAACTGTAATTAATCCTCAAACACTTTTCCTTTGTGCATATAAAGCAGAGCTATTATTATCACTTTTTTTGTATGAAATCAGTTAAACTTCATGATCTGGATATGTTAGGGCCAATGGAAAATTGTAAGCCAGATATCATTATTTGAATTACCATGTGACCGTCTACGGGAAAACCGGGCACAACGCGGCGTGCATAATATCGAGAAAAGATCGATCGATTTCTTATAAATGTATTGTTTCAAGCCTACGGAAGGGAACGGTTAGGTCTATTATAGCAGGAAAGACTAAAGCTGCGACGATAAAACTTGGAGAGCTCAATATCTGGACGCCGACAACTCCGTAAGTGCAAAAAAAAAAAATTCGAAGGTGCCGCGTTGTGCCTGGTTTTCCTATAGAAGGTCATATATATATATATATATATAGTACTTATTACATGAGTCAGAGTGTGATGTTGAAATATTTCACCAAGCAGGCTAATTTATTTTCAAGAGCCAGAGGAGAGTGAAAATAAAGCCTGAGAGTGAAATATCTTGCCATAACACTCTGACAAGTGTAATAAGTGGTTTATTCCACACTAGATTTCTTCACTACTGTAGTTAGTACTAGAGGAAGGGTAACTCCAGCTGTAAAGTTGGTTGTAGGGGCTATCCCACCCCCAGCTAATAAGATATTTTAGCAGCTGCTCTAACCCTGCTGAGCAGTAGGGCCACACCCCCAGCTGATATTTTAGCAGCTGCTCTAACCCTGCTGAGTAGATAGTAGGGGCTACCCACACCCCCAGCTGGTATTTTAACAGCTGCTCTAACCCTATTGAGCAGGATAAAGGTTGGGTGCACCAGGGAAAGGTAGCTGTAAAACCGAGAATAATTGAAAAGTTTGGCCAGTTGCTATATATATAACTACAGGGGTAATGAGCTTAATTGAAAAGTTTGGCCAGTTGCTATATAATAACTACAGGGGTAATGAGCTTACTTGCAGTATAGCTTGAAAAAAAAACAGCATGTTGTTTCACAGGTCAGGTACCTAAGAATATCATTGTGAAGATATCTAGGGTGGGATATATTATATATATTACATGAGTCAGAGTGTAATGGTGAAATATTTAATGAGCAGGCTAATTTATTTTCATGAGCCAAAGGAGAGTGAAAATAAAGCCTGAGAGTGAAATATCTAGCCATATCACTCTGATGAGTGTAATAAGGGGTTTATTCCACACTAGATATCTTCACTGGAATAGTTTTTTGGTAACTCATGGTGTAAAGTCTCCCCACAACCCCAGCTAGTATTATAGCAGCTGCTCTAACCTGGCTGGGTAGGCTCCACTAGAGTAAAGGTAGCTGTAAAAACCCAGAAAACTTCTACCCCAGGCCAGGTAATTACTCTGGTAATGAGCTTGGGCAATACAGCCATGAGATAACACTTTGTGATATCATGAGATCTCATGGGTCAAGTACCTAAAAATATCATTGTGAAGATATCTAGCTTGGAATACATAATTATATATATATATATATATATATATATATATATAGTTCAAAATTAAATTGTATAAATTATCACAAGGTGGTTTGTTAAGTTTTTAATGAATGCATATTTTGTTCAGAACATTTTGCAAGTAATGTTCCATGAAGAGTTTAATTTAGTGTCTTGTGTCACTTATTCTATAGCTCAAATGAATAGAATAACTCCACATTTTTTGACTGTTAATAAATTGGATGAAGCACTATTTCATTGTGTGTCAGAGAATGAGGTCATTTGGAACTTCAATGGAAGACAACTACCACACACTGCTCAAGTGATACCAAACAAAAAGCATGGCAGTTTTGACCTGAGAATTTTCCCTACATTTATAGAAAACAGAGGATCATACTGGTGCTTAGGAGAAATTCCTGGAGAACTATATGGCTTTTATGACGTAGCATACCTTAGAATTAAATTTGATTAAAATACGCTATATTTATTTAGATTTTGTTTATTTGTGAGTTTAAATAAATAAATAAATAAATAAACAAACAAACAAATAAATAGTTGAAACAACAAATAATGCTACTTTGATGTAGGAATTGAGAGTGTATTTTTAATTTGTATTAGCTATACGCCATGGTAGTGTATGTGTGGTATATTTGGTCATTATTCATTATGCCATTTTCGTGGTTTTTGTCCCATATTGTATGATTTTATTCCACTTACTGTCTAGTCTTTTAGTATTTTTCAGTTAGTATTTTTTTATTTTTTATTTTTTTATTTATTTTTTTACTTGGGGTATTGAGTCTCAGTGTCCATAGTTAAATACACCACTCACACACAAACACACATATATATGCACATATATATATATATATATATATATATATATATATATATATATATATATATTTATAGCCCGTTACCCGAGCGACTGCGCTTGTCGTTAAGAACTATAAATCGGATACAGTCTGGTATGCTCGTAAGAAAATGTATTAGCGGGGAAAAGTCTGATATAGTTCTTAGCAACCATAATTATGGTGGAAGGCAGATCAAAGCAAAATGGAATAATGAAGAGTTTGGGTACTTTAATACAATTACTAAGATAGCTAACGCTATAATACTTTGCTCGTTGTTTATGTTTGGGCTATAAAATAGTTATAAACCAAAATCATTAGGTTTGTATTTCAATTTATAAATCCTCGCCACTCGGGCTGCGCCCTCGTGTCTCGGAGTTTATAAATCGCATACAAACCTCAATTTTGGTTTATAACTATAACATATATATATAATACTAATAGCACGAGTCAGAGTACAATATGGGAAAATATTTTACGAGCACGCAAAATATTTTCACGAGCCAAAGGCGAGTGAAAATGTGGCGTGAGAGTAAAATATCATTCCCATATTGTACGACGAGTGTGATAAGTGATTTATTGCTGCCTTGATATTTTTCTCAACCGGTTACAATTCAATTTTCATTGATTTTACTCGCTACGCGCATGCGTAGTGTACCGTACAATATAAACCGTACAATATGGGAGAATACAGAACGCTCGCGTGATGCGGAAATATTCAATTAAAAATATCAAAGCTGCAATAAATATATATATATAATACTTATTACATGAGTCAGAGTGTGATATGGCAAAATATTTCACTAGCAGGCTAATTTTAGTTAAAATAAAACCTGAAAGTGAAATATCTTGCCATATCACTCTGACTGAGGAAAATTCAGAGTTACGGAAACCTCCATTTCCCAAGGGTTCCGTAACTCTGAGGTCCTACTGTATATATATATATATATATTTCTTCCACCTTAGATATCTTCACAATGATTTTTAGTTCATGGTTATTATTTCAGCTTTATTGCAAGCTCCGTAGTTATAGCAAGGGCCAAGCTCACCACTTTTCCAGGTTTTTACAGCTACTTACACTCTGGTGTAGCCTACCCAACCAGGTTAGAGCAGCTGCCAAAATAATAGCTGGGGGGGGGGGGGGGGGGGGGGGGGGGGGGGGTTGGGGGGGAATTTCTACAGCCAACTTCACACAGTGTGAGTGAAGGTCCTAGCTAGTACAGATTAACAGTAGTGGAGGTATCTAGGGTAGAATAAACCACTTATTACACGTAACTCTGAAGCCTTCAATCTTTTTCAAGATTTCCAACTTTTTTTCGATAGACAAAACTGTCCTCTTTCGCTTTTTTCCACTATGAAATGATTGAGAATAGAACTACAAATGCCCGTCTGCGGTCTGCTCAGCGCCTGCTTTGCATCAACGACATTTACCCGACCGCGTAATTTCAGTTCGTTGCGGCGATCCTTACCGATGTCAATTAACTAACCGGTATCTCCGGATCTCTGAAGTCCGTAACTCTGAGGTCCTACTGTATAATACTTATTACATGAATCAGAGTGTGGTAGCTATATATTCAAGAGCAGGTGGCAGTAAAAATACAGTGGGGGAGAGAGAGTGAAATATCTTGCCATATCACTCTGCCAGAGTATAATAAGTGGTTTATTCTACACTGCTGAATAAACCCACCTTATTACCACTTAGGGTTATCTCATGGTGTATAGTAGTTATAGCAACTGGCCTGGCTTTCCAGTTTTCTGGGTTTTACAGCTACCTTCCTCTAGTGAAGCCCTACTAAACTTGGTTAGAGCAGCTGCTCAACTATATATCTTCAGGTAAAATGGAAAAAAAAAGCCAAAAACAACAAAAACAAACAAACAACTAGCACTAAGCCTTCAGGTTTAGTATGAATAACTAAACTACCAATTCTCTATATACAAAACTACACTGGTATGAAGCTACATGTGCTTGAGTACTTCTTGCAGATGATTAAAGCATGCTTCTCTTAACTGTATGCTTAAATAAACAGGTTCTTTATCAATCTACTTCACCAGGTATCTTAATTATCCAGCTGAAAATCCCTCAAATTCAAGCTTGGATTAAGAATTCATTGGAAATTGTTATATTGATATTAACAAATGGAAATAAAAGAATGAAATGATGGTTTCGATTGTTCATAATGAGCAATAGTAAGTGAAGTTCTTTTGTCTATTGTGGAGTTGCTGAATGAGTAAGTCAAGCGTCTTTTTCATTGAAGTAGGTAGATGCTGGACAAATGGCTCAAATAAATTTATATTCTCAGCAATGTAGTCCAAGCAAATTCTATAGAGGGAACCACGCAAGCCTGCATTTATAGAGGACAGAACAACATGGAGTTCGTAAGCATGCATAGAAGGCACCTATAAGATTACATCACTATTGACAACAACATAGATTAGGACCCTTGGGATTCAGAAAGTCTAAACTATCGATCCTTTTGTCTTCTTGCCTGATCATTACCACTTTAAGTCCATCATACCATTGTTAGTCAATAGTGACAGGTGGTGCTGTTAGGAAAGAGAGAAACAATAGCTTCTTGTCAGATTAAATACTTGTGTACTCTTCCACAATGGTCATATACATACAGGACCAAATCGTCTTATCAGTAACAGATTTCAAGCCCACATAATAATATCTTAGGGTATGTATGTAATATGTCAAGCATCTATGACTCCTGCTGCAAGCAACCAGCAGCAACAAAAAACAACAACAACAGTTAAAGTATTCATACAGGACCTTAACTTCTCTATATTGGCTTACCAAAATGTAGCAGGGATGCTCGGTGAACATTCTCTATCAAGTTTTCTTCACTGTACTTGAATAAGTTATGCTGACAGCCTCCAGTCAATAAGACCACACCCTCGTGAGGGGAGGGGTGGAACACAGCGGCACTAGCCCATATCCGAGCTGGGCCCACAAAGTCCGGCATCACTACCTAGAGGACATCACACACTGAGTTTAAGACATCATAAATAGTTGTAGTTATGGAGTAATTTGTTGATATTTACGTGGTATTAATAATCTCACTCACAATACGCCATTTCTCACTAATACATAACTTTCTGTGCTGTAAACCAATACAAACAAGTGGAGAAACTTCTGTTTCAATGAAGTGACATACTAAAAATGAAAATAAATTTAAAAACAAAAAAATGACATTCTCCCTTTACAACCCACCAATGGCAATAATCAGTGCCTCTGGAAATGCAGAGATATTAGGAACGGTATCAACTTCACTCTATTCATTGATGTACGTATATAACATAATGTGTGCTGACATATAGAGCTTAAAGAATATTAGATATTCAACTAGTTGTTTAAACCAAATTGGAAATTTTATAAAAAAAATAACACACACACACAAAACAAACAAACAAACTTTTTTTTTTTTGCCACTCAACTCAAATACATGGGTAAAGGTCTTACAATATGTACACAGTTGAAAAGTATTATGATGCTGTTTTTAATTGAACCATTACAAAATAAGTGTTTGAACATAGTGGTAGGACACCTTACCTTTTGCCAAGAGAGAGTCCGGACATTCAGAATCCAGCAATCCTTTACCGGGTCCCCTTCATTATCCATGCCCCATAGCACAAGAAGCTTGGGATCCAAGGACAAACCCTCTTCTTCCTGGTCGTTAGAGCACAAGTTTGGTTGGCTTGGACATAATTTGAAGAGAATCCAGGAGATTCTCACATTCAAAGGTTTATATACTTTATAGTTAGAGGTGATGAGTTCGTGTTCTAATTGTGTCTTCAGTGATGATGTTGTAGAATGCTTCTACTAAGTCTTTTCCCCAGGACAACACAGTATTTTCCAGTAAGGAGAATATCATAGTAACTGACTGAATCCTAGAATGATGTTGCTTATATTACTGTGTGAGGTGATTGTGTTTCTGCTATGGAATGTGATGTGAATGTAAATGGAAATGGAAATCTGAGTGGACATAAATTAGCTACTTAAGTTAAGTCAATCGAAGTTAAATAGAGTTCATTGGAATTCACAACATCACTCCCCCTTCCTTTAGTGCTTCACGGCACGTAGTCGACAAGATGGTGAGGAAAATGAACGTGACGTCCTGAACGAGTGGTGCGAGGAGAGTTGGTGGTGAGTGCTGGAGCATGTGTAGTAGTAGTGATGGGTGAAGCAGGTGTAGTAGTGGTGCGTGGAGCAGATGAGGAGCAGGATATATTGTCATCGAGGTGCGCAGGCTTGAGTCGATCTATTGAGACAGAGTCGGTACGGCCTTTCCGGGAGATAGTAAAAAATTTATTATTACGTCTGACAACAGGAAAGGGTCCATCGTATGGTGGCTGTAAAGGCTTGCGGACACCATCACGACGTACGAAAACGTGTGTAGCTGTAGCCAACTCCGCTGAGACGTAGCTGGCATGCGGAGCAACTCGTGGAGGTTGAGGGCGAATAGACTGGAAGTAGGACTTTAGTTCCGTGACGAAATCAGCTGGATCGGGGGAATTGGCCGCTTGTGTAGCATTAAAAAATTCACCAGGAAGCCTCAGTGTAGCACCATAAACCAGCTCTGCAGAGGTAGAAGCAACATCCACTTTGAAAGCTGTTCTTACTCCTAACAGTATGAGAGGTAGAGCATCCATCCAGTCTTCCGGTCGACAACTAGCTGTAATAGCAGCTTTCAATTGACGGTGAAAACGTTCAACCATACCATTGGACTGAGGATGATACGCCGTGGTCCGAGATCTCTTGGAACCGCAAAGGGCCATCAGATTAGCCCAGAGGCGAGATTCAAACTGACGTCCGCGATCAGTGATGATGACCAAAGGCACACCAAACCGAGAAATCCAGCCATTAAGGAACGCTCGGGCCACTGCTTGGGCCGTGATCGATGCAAGTGGAATGGCTTCACACCAGCGTGTGTATCTATTCACACAAGTCAGCAAATAATATGTGAATCCCCGGGAAGGCGGTAACGGTCCAACTAAGTCGATGTGAATGACGTCAAAACGAGCGGTAGGGGTGGTAAAAGATGACAGAGGAGCTACCGTGTGACGCTGTATTTTGGCACGTTGACACTGAATGCAGGAGCGAGTCCAACGTCGTACATCTGAGTTAATTCCAGGCCAAACGAAACGAGAAGTGATGAGCTTTTGTGTAGCCCGAATGCCGGGGTGGGACAAACCATGAAGAGAGTCAAACACAACCCGCCGCCAAGGAAGAGGAACCAACGGACGCTGTGAACCAGTTGATGTGTCACATAGTAGAGGGTCACTTGAATCAGTCAAGGGAACAGCTTCCACAACTAATGAAGAAGATGGAGAAGATTGAAAAGAGCGAACTTGAGGATCCGACGCCTGCGACTTGGCCATAGCAGCAAAATCAACTGTAGGTGGCCGACCAGACAAAAGGGCATGAGTCTCGATTCGCGAGAGTGTATCGGCGACTACGTTGTCAAGTCCACGTATGTGGCGGATAGCGGAGGTGAATTGGGATATGTAGTCAAGTTGTCGTGCTTGCCTCGGAGAATGATGGTCAGAACGAGAGTTCAGTGCAAATGTGAGGGGTTTATGGTCGGTGAGAACTTGGAATGGACGTCCTTCCAGGAAATGTCGGAAATGTTGGATAGCAAGGTAAAATGCAAGTAACTCCTTGTCAAACGCGCTGTATCTAGTTTCCGCTGGAGTCAATTTCCTGGAGAAAAAAGAGATAGGGCACCAGGCTCCCTCAATGTGTTGTTGCAGAACTGCACCAATGGCCTTATCAGAAGCGTCAGTCGCCAGGCTAGTAGGAGCGTCACTTTGAGGGTAGCAAAGGAGTGATGCTGCAGCAAGAGCCTCCTTGGTGGCATGGAATGCGGCTACAGCGTTGTCGCTCCAGGACAGACTCTGAGACTTTGGTTTGCACGAGGAGAGGAGAGCATGTAGTGGAATCATCAATTCGGCACAATGTGGAAGAAATCGATGATAAAAGTTTACGAGACCAATGAACCGGCGTAGTTGGCGAGGAAACTTCGGTTGAGGAAAATCACGGATGACCTGCACTTTTTGAGGAAGTGGAGTGACACCCTGCCGATTAATCTTATGTCCGAGGAAGTCCAACTCGGCAGCCCCAAAGACGCACTTGTTGGGATTGATAACCACACCATGCGTGGAGAGACGTTCAAAGACAGTCTGTACGTCCAGAAGGTGTTGTTCCGGATTGTTACTTGCGATGAGAATGTCATCAATGTAAGAGTAAGCCACAGAAATCCCACGGAGGACTTGATCCATAAAGCGCTGGAAAGTCTGGGCGGCATTACGTAGACCAAATGGCATTTTGAGGAACTCAAACAGTCCAAATGGTGTAGTCACGGCAGTCTTGGGGACATCTGACGGATCCACTGGGATCTGATGGTAGGCTCGCACCAGGTCCAGCTTGGTGAAAATAGTAGCACCCTGTAAGGAGGAAGAAAAATCATGTAAATGAGGGATTGGATAACGATCAGGCACTGTTAGCCGATTGAGAGCACGATAGTCACCGCAAGGACGCCAGTCACCTGGAGTCTTCTTTGGCACCATGTGAAGCGGGGATGACCAGGCACTAGAATAGGGTCTGATAATACCAAGCTGAAGCATGTGTTCAAACTGCTGCTTTGCCACTCGAAGTCGGTCTGGCGCCAGGCGCCTGGGCCTAGCTGACACGGGCGGTCCTGCCACCTCAATGAAGTGAGTGACATCATGCTTGGTGGTATCGTCCGGTGAACAAACTCGCGTGAGAGAAGGAAATTTTGACAGTAGGGTGAGATATGGATTGCTACCACCCTTAGGGTGAAAGGACGGTCTAGGAGATGAGACAACCGAGGTAATGCCCTGTACACGGAGGCAGGTCTGGGAGTCACTGAGCTGGCTACGTTGCATATTAACTAGTAATCCAAAATGTCTGAGGAAATCGGCACCGAGGATGGGTTTAGAAACCCCTGCAATGATAAAAATCCAGGGTAGGGAACGTCTGAGTCCAAGATCTAGAGTTAATGAACGTCTTCCGTAGGTGACAATAGGCGTGCCGTTTACGGCGTGAAGAGACAAACTATCTGACAGGTGCTGCTGGTCAGACCGACTAGGAGGAATAACACTTACTTCTGAGCCGGTATCGACTAAAAATTTCATACCAGAAAATACATCAGTGACATAGAAAAGGCGACTAGTGGGAGAGAGACTGGGAGCATTAGTCACCGCTATGGTCCGGCCTGGAGCACCATATTTCTCGTGGTACCAACAGAGGGGTACCTCCGCGAGTGAAACAGGGCTGGGTGAGCGACGACGATGTCGAGAGTTGCTGCGAAGAAACCGGGAAGGACTGCGCCCATGATGGGAAAGGTCTTTTGAAGACAGAGACGCAACTAGAGCTGACAGACGCGTTAACTCCTTGCGAAGCTGCATAATCTCGGAGTTTTCAGAGCCTGAGTAGGAGACAGCCGCTACAGTTGGTGGTTCTGCCATTGCTACCTCGGAGAGCAGAAGTGTTGAGAGGAACGTCAGGGTCACCAATGTTGAATGCTTCTACTAAGTCTTTTCCCCAGGACAACACAGTATTTTCCAGTAAGGAGAATATCATAGTAACTGACTGAATCCTAGAATGATGTTGCTTATATTACTGTGTGAGGTGATTGTGTTTCTGCTATGGAATGTGATGTGAATGTAAATGGAAATGGAAATCTGAGTGGACATAAATTAGCTACTTAAGTTAAGTCAATCGAAGTTAAATAGAGT
>WLWD01000300.1_pt1 | contig 75326 bp, 44 predicted proteins | sample 6712731 | NCBI WGS metagenome assembly WLWD01 (sample SAMN12718690, study PRJNA576275) | sponge metagenome | isolation source: marine sponge | host: Mycale hentscheli | place: New Zealand: South Island, Marlborough, Capsize Point | collected 2014-11-01
GGTGGACCTAATGAAGTGGACACATGGTGACCTAAGTGAAGTGGGGACCCATGGTGACCTTAGTTAAGTGGACACATGGACTAATGAAGTGGACACATGGTGGCCTATGAAGTGGACACAATGGTGACCTAAATGCGTGGAACATGGTGACCTAATGAAGTGGACACATGGGTGACCTAATGAGTGGACACATGGTGGCCTAATGAAGTGGACACATGGTGACCTAGTGAAGTGGACACATGGTGACCTAGTGAAGTGGACACATGGTGACCTAATGAAGTGGACACATGGTGACCTAATGAAGTGGACACACATGGTGGCCTAATGAAGTGGACACATGGTGACCTAATGGAGTGGACACATGGTGACCTAATGAAGTGGACACATGGTGGCCTAATGAAGTGGACACATGGTGACCTAATGAAGTGGACACATGGTGACCTAATGAAGTGGACACATGGTGGCCTAATGAAGTGGACACATGGTGGCCTAATGAAGTGGACACATGGTGGCCTAATGAAGTGGACACATGGTGACCTAATGAAGTGGACACATGGTGACCTAATGAAGTGGACACATGGTGACGTAATGAAGTGGACACATGGTGATCTAATGAAGTGGACACATGGTTAATTACACAGTGTCTCCCACCCCCAGTGAAAATCACGCATGAAACCCTGCATGACGGTCCTTTATATTAGGCCATCAAATGGACAATACGATGTCCATTTCATTAATAAAGTAAGGAAAAAACAACAACAACAAAACAAAACATAAATCAACAACTAAATGTCAATTATCATTATTGAGTTTAGGTCACTCACTAGATGGAAAGGACTCTGTGGAGTAAGCAGACAACCCGCCCACAGTCAAGCAATGGAGACTTTAAAGAGAGCTGATCTGCATGTTAGGCCCTGTAGACATTGTATGGCTCCCTGGACTACAGCTCCATCCCTGTAAGACATATATGCATGTATATGTTGGTAGCAGAGCCAATCACAGGGAAAATGTCACAGCACATCACACAATTAAATAAGGCAATTAATAGGGCATGTGCAGTCCTAATTAATGCCCATCTATATGTGGTACATAGTGGGTTGAGTGTAGCTAGCTATGTATATGCTAAGAAAGGTCACTTTCAATGTAATGGCCAACATCAAATCATTGCATTTCTGCTAGCCCTGTATGTGATGGTTACTTTATTGCCCGATATAATGTGGAAAAGACATCAGAGTTGGGGTCAAAATACTTTATTGCAAATATAGCTCCTTAGCAAATACAGATACTTCATAGTACGTTATACTTGTACAACTGAAGAAGACACTATGTATGTACGTGTAGTGTGAAATCAAGTTCATGTTAACACAATGATAGAAGGGACTATTAGTTCATCCCAGGTGAGACTTGTAAATTATATTACCTATGTGTGTGCACATTAATAGTACTACGTGCATGCACAGTGCTAGCACTATGTTAGCACTATGTGCGTGCACAGTAATAGTACTACGTGCGTGCATAGTGCTAGCACTATGTGCGTGCACAGTAATAGTACTACGTGCATGCAAAGTGTTAGTACCACGTGCATGCACAGTGCTAGCACTATGTGTGTGCACAGTAATAGTACTACGTGCATGCACAGTGCTAGCACTATGTGCGTGCAGTGTTAGTACTACGTGCGTGCATAGTGTTAGCACTATCTGCGTGCACAGTGTTAGCACTATGTGCGTGCAGTGATAGTACTACGTGTATGCAAAGTGCTAGCACTATGTGCATGCACAGTGTTAGCACTATGTGCGTGCACAGTAATAGTACTACGTGCATGCATAGTGTTAGCACTATGTGCGTGCACAGTGATAGTACTACGTGCATGCATAGTGCTAGCACTATGTGCAAAGTGTTAGCACTATGTGTGTGCACAGTGATAGTACTACGTGCATGCATAGTGTTAGCACTATGTGCGTGCACAGTGATAGTACTACGTGCATGCATAGTGCTAGCACTATGTGCGTGCACAGTAATAGTACTACGTGCATGCAAAGTGTTAGCACTATGTGTGTGCACAGTGATAGTACTACGTGCATGCATAGTGTTAGCACTATGTGCGTGCACAGTGATAGTACTACGTGCATGCATAGTGCTAGCACTATGTGCGTGCACAGTAATAGTACTACGTGCATGCAAAGTGTTAGCACTATGTGCGTGCACAGTAATAGTACTACGTGCATGCATAGTGCTAGCACTATGTGCGTGCACAGTAATAGTACTACGTGCATGCACAGTGCTCGCACTATGTGCGTGCACAGTAATAGTACTATGTGCGTGCATAGTGCTAGCACTGTGCGTGCAGTGTTAGTACTACGTGCGTGCATAGTGCTAGCACTATGTGCGTGCACAGTAATAGTACTACGTGCATGCACAGTGATAGTACTACGTGCGTGCACAGTGCTAGCACTATGTGCGTGCACAGTGATAGTACTACGTGCATGCAAAGTGTTAGCACTATGTGCATGCACAGTGCTCGCACTATGTGCGTGCACAGTGATAGTACTACGTGCATGCAAAGTGTTAGCACTATGTGCATGCAAAGTGTTAGGACTATGTGCGTGCACAGTGATAGTACTACGTGCATGCAAAGTGCTAGCACTATGTGCGTGCACAGTAATAGTACTACGTGCATGCAAAGTGTTAGCACTATGTGCATGCACAGTGCTAGCACTATGTGCGTGCACAGTAATAGTACTACGTGCGTGCATAGTGCTAGCACTATGTGCGTGCACAGTGTTAGTACTATGTGCGTGCACAGTAATAGTACTACGTGCATGCAAAGTGTTAGCACTATGTGCGTGCACAGTAATAGTACTACGTGCATGCAAAGTGTTAGCACTATGTGCGTGCACAGTGCTAGCACTATGTGCGTGCACAGAAATAGTACTACGTGCGTGGAGTGTTAGCACTATGTGCGTGCACAGTGCTAGCACTATGTGCTAGCACAGTAATAGTACTACGTGCATGTACAGTGCTAGCACTATGTGCGTGCACAGTGTTAGCACTATATGCGTGCACAGTAATAGTACTACATGCATGCACAGTGTTAGTACTATGTGCGTGCACAGTGCTAGCACTATGTGCGTGCACAGTGTTAGCACTATATGCGTGCACAGTAATAGTACTACGTGCATGCACAGTGTTAGTACTACGTGCGTGGAATGTTAGCACTATATGCGTGCACAGTAATAGTACTACGTGCATGCACAGTGTTAGTACTACGTGCGTGGAGTGTTAGCACTATGTGCGTGCACAGTAATAGTACTACATGCATGCACAGTGCTAGCACTATGTGCGTGCACAGTGTTAGCACTATATGCGTGCACAGTAATAGTACTACATGCATGCACAGTGTTAGTACTATGTGCGTGCACAGTGCTAGCACTATATGCATGCACAGTAATAGTACTACGTGCATGCACAGTGCTAGCACTATGTGTGTGCAGTGCTAGCACTATGTGCGTGCACAGTAATAGTACTACATGCATGCACAGTGTTAGTACTATGTGCGTGCACAGTGCTAGCACTATATGCATGCACAGTGTTAGCACTATATGCGTGCACAGTAATAGTACTACGTGCATGCACAGTGTTAGCACTATGTGCGTGCACAGTAATAGTACTACGTGCATGCACAGTGCTATCACTATGTGCATGCACAGTGTTAGCACTATGTGCGTGCACAGTAATAGTACTACGTGCGTGGAGTGTTAGCACTATGTGCGTGCACAGTGCTAGCACTATGTGTGTGCACAGTGTTAGCACTATGTGTGTGCACAGTAATAGTACTACGTGTGTGCACAGTGCTAGCACTATGTGTGTGCAAAGTGTTAGCACTATGTGCGTGCACAGTAATAGTACTACGTGCATGCACAGTGTTAGCACTTCGTGTGCAGTACTACTTCGTGAATGCAGTGTTAGTATTAGTACGTGTATGTACAATGATAACAGTAGTGCATGCCTAGAGACTTACCATTATTCTCTTCTTCAATCAAGAACACCAGAACCTCAGTACAGATAGCAGCAGCCCAAGCATCATGAAATCTAGGAAATGAAAAAAAAAAAGGTTATGACAATATTAATTCTAATGGAAAAGAAAATTAGTTATCAAGCCAAGCTAATGAAGCACCAAAGGTGTGAACCCTCAGCGCCAATGGCACCAATATCATTGCATACTACAGAACCACTAGCCTCAGCAACTATGATACTTGATACTTTATAATATCTCTGTTCTATATGCAACAGCACAGGCCAACCAACACTTTCCTACTTGTTTCAACTCTAGTGTTATTAGGGCCCAAAGAGTGGGAGCTGGAGGACAACCTGAGGATGCTAGGGAAGGTCTAGTACAAAAGAATAGCCAAGTGAAGGGTGCATGGTAAGGTCGTAAGGTAAGGGATAGCATCAGCAGATAAGCAGTGCAATGAGACTGTCAATAATAAAGCATGTATAGACTTGCCAGCAAAGTGTGAGCATCAACCAAGAATGGGTCAAAGCCATAGGCTAAAGAGACAGCCAAAGCAGGCAGGGAACGCACAACTACAAATAATGCCCACCCTGTAACAAGTAATAGGAGAATATCAGTAAGTCTTCAACTTTTTGGTTTGGACATAAATCCAGTGTGGTAGACTCAATGCAGGTGAACCTAAGTTGTGCCCCAAAACAACAATAAAAGAGACAGGGCCACCAACATTATCACTATTAGGGATGAGGCCTGGTTATGTTCACACCCGTTATCAACTTACTTCACGACACTTGTTTCGCCAACATCTGGCATTGATACATCAGCAGCATGTTGCTACCTGCAAAATAAGCCAATGGGAAATGCCATCACTACTGGACAAGATAATACAGTTGTGGTCCTGCTGTATAAAAATTACATGGATATAATAGCTATATGATTCCATTTAATTTTTATAGTTGTACCGCCATTCCATTTAGCTAGTCTAGCTATTAGGTGAGCGAATTTTTAATTTCACTGATATTATTACGAGTAAGTGACAAGTAGTACCCTTTAGACACTTGCTAACTAATGATAGGATTAGATGGAGGGGGGACAAATATACAAGCCTAATGCAGCTGTCTTGTGAAACCACTGAAGATGACTAATGTCAAGTTTACATAGCAAACAACCAGTTTTCATTTTTGTCAGACTTACATACTAGCAAACTCAAACAGGCACCTTGTACACACTACTTGTCTCAAACTACTTACGAAACTAATGTACAGAATTATTAGACAGTCCTCCTCTCCCACATCACGAGAGTATTACTAGATTGGCATTACTTTTTTTAAGGGGTGCAAAGCTTTTAACTTACTCTTGAAAGCTGAGAGAGATACTTTCATTTAACCGAACCGCCATAATGAAAAGTTAGTCTCATGTACCCAATCCCTTTACCAACCGCTAATCGAGTGTAGAGGTTCTAGGTTGGTAAAGGGTCTCGCCGTCCCCTCGCTTTATTATGTAGCTTTTTTTGCGTTGAGCTACGGGGCTACTATTAGCTACTTTATAGCTAAATCACCATCCCTTCCAAACGTGCCTGCAAGGAATACCACCACTCCTTAATGATTATCTCCTCTCTTTGCACTCACATCCTATCACAGGACGATGAATATGGACTTGATATTATCGCTCAGCAACTCAAATCCAAGAATAGGGTGAGGACACATATCTTGGAAGAAAACTCAAAGGATGCCGAAGACCTCATGAAATTGCTATCTGCCAGCCAGAAGAGAGCAGTGAACCTAGCAAAGGAAAAAGGATCATAAACCTGGCTGACAGTGCTCCCACTAATGGAACACGGCTCCACTCTACACAGGGGTGCATTTCACGACGCCCTCGCACTGCGCTATGGCTGGACACCCCTGGGAGACTACCAGCTAAATGTGCATGTGGGGCCGTCTTCTCAGTTGAGCATGCCCTTTCATGCCCCAAAGGGGGGTTTCCATCCATAAGACACAACGAAATACGGAATTTGACAGCAACTCTTAACTGAGGTGTGCAAGGATGTATGTATTGAGCCTGGCCTTCAGCCCGTGTTTGAAGAACTGAATGGTGCGACTGCTAACTCACAGCCAGGAGCAAGACTCGACATTGCAGCAAACGGTGTTTGGGGCGGCAATCACGAAAGAACACATTTTGATGTAAGGGTATTCAACCCCTATGCCCCTTCCAACAAACATTCAGACATGCAAATGGTGTATAGGAAGCACGAACAAGCCAAGAAACAGGCATATGAGGAGAGAATTAGAGAAGTGGAACACGCCACATTCACACCAGTTGCACTCTCTACTACCGGTGGCATAGCAGAGGAAGCCAGTATATCTATAAAAAAATTAGCGTCCATGCTCGCCAATAAGTGGTTACGATGCCGCCTATCCTTCTACGGTCTATCCAAGCCATTCGAGGAGCCAGATCATCCATTGGACATGCTGTAAGAATACCAGCTGCAGTAGACCTGGTGACCTCAGAAGCACATCTAAACTTTGCTTTTTGACTGTAACTGAGTTTATATTATTTTGTATTGTATTGTATTGTAGTGTATATATATAATTAAAAAAAGAAAAAAGAAAAAAAAAAGCTAGATTACTGGAACTCAGTTTTGGTAGCAACACCAGTGACAGAACAGTGAGTAGAGCCTACACAAACCAAAAGCGGTTGATTTAAATTCTAAGCTTACAGCTTAGTACCCAATGCACGGATGACCCTAGCGTCTTACAACTAATTATATAGTTTGTTTCGAGTTCATATTCAAGGGTTTTTGTACGCACCTGTGCTAATCAATTAATTGGGTAAAGGGGTTTACAACTACTTCATCTTAAAAGGCTTCTCAAAGTGGTTCGGTAAAGCGTCACCTTTTCAATTACTATGGTAAGTTGATTTGTGCAAAGACAAATGCTGTTTTTACTTTCTGGAATTGCGTTGACACTTTTACCATATCATTAAGATGTAAGCTGCATAGCAGAAATACAATCTCAGGTTTTATTTAATTGTCTCCTATTTTTTTAAAGCCAAGACTATCTCTGGCAGATGAAACCAATGAGACTCATTACTTAAAGGTTAATGTCATCATAACAATATAAATTTAATAACTATTAGAAATAACCACATATACATATTTAGCTGTGTTGTTCTCAAACTTAGCTACCAAGCATGCCTTGAAATTCTTCATTAGAACTTTAAGCTCTTCAGCTTCCTCGTTAGTGCTGTGAATAAAAACAATAAATTGAAATTAGTAAAGCTAGCTACTATTAATATAGCTTGCACAATGACACATAAAGTGTGTTTTATAGAATCTTGCCCACTAAATTGTGAACCACATAAGACCAGCACAATGATATGCACATTAACTGTAAATATTCAATAATTATTTCCATCAACAAACTGGCCAAAGTTGTAGTCAGCCCACTAGCTAGTTCCTACCACTGTGTCAGTAGTTGAACACCTCTTAAAGTAGCAAGTCTGCATGGGCGTACTGATACACTCCACAGAAGTGTAGTAAAGTCACTATGCTTATAAGGGTGTCATGGTACACTCCACAGTGTTACCAAACACTTCAGAGTGTAGCACAACACCCCACAATACCGAAGTGTTCCACTACACCCCATTAAAGGTGTAGTGGAACACCCCATTTTTTACAGTGTATATAAATATGATCATGCATACATTTAAGTGTCATAAGTGATTTTAGGATAGTATAGTACACTAACATAACATCCTTTAATAACTAGAAGAAGGATAACTATTACAACTTACTTCATATGAACAAATAAGGAAGTTGTCTAATCTGGTTTATGTTCCTCACTATATATATTTTAGTTAAGACAAACGTATAGCATATAATTAATTTATACCCAAAATTATAGTTTTTTCCTCAATTTCTCTCATCTTATCCTTTTTTCTATTTCTCCTCACTTTTAATACAGCTCACTCGGGGGCACCACTTGCTTATGTGGTTATTGGAGGATCTATTCTAGCTATCATCTCTTATTCTATAGGACTTGTAGCTAATTATAGATACTTCCGTAAGTTGTCAGAGATAAAGAAATTTCTTGAAGTAAGTACAATTTAATTCCATTGTATTATAATTTTGCAATTATTATTTTATTGAAACTAGAAATTTTTCACATTTACTTTGCGAAAAAATATCTTTCATAAGGGAAAGTTTCAGGAGTATGCTTCTCTCACATCAATTCTCTCAAATTTAGTACCATGAAAGTATGAATGTTGATGAAAAATTATCTGTAATTGTATATTAAGAAAGAGTTGTTTTAGTTCTTTTTTTTTTTGAAAACATTATTGCTCTGCAAAGTATATCACCTAAGTTTACTTTCTAAATTAATATGGCACATTTTGTGCAATATTAGCTTACCCCTAAAATATGTAATATTTTAGAAATAATATTGCGAAAGATAATGCCTGAATTATTATGGTAACAGATACATTGATACAAAATACACATTTTTCTTCATTTCCCAAAAAAGGAATCCAATTCAGTTTATTGCATTTTGCTTGAAATACAAAAACCTTCATTATGGACCTCATTTGAATAAACTTCAATCACCATGAGCTAGACATAACATATTTTTATTTTATTACAAAAGAACTTCACAAGATATTGGCATAATTTTTAAATTTCAGGTAATATAGCCTGTGGGTGAAGGTATTTGTTTAAAGTGTGTACTAGTCTAGAACTTTATGGATTCCAATATTTATGCTGTTGTCTCTTGTCACCTCATTATTGTTTTCAAACATGACTTGTCACCGCTTTATTTATAATAATAGCTGCAGATGAATTGTAAGATATTATTCTAAGGTAATGAGAAATGAACTGATAAATTGAGCAATATTTTATGGGACTTGGAAGAGAGAGCAAAGATTATTCTAGTTTGCTATCATTTATATATAGCTAAATTTTTAATAATGAATTAAATAAATTTCAATAAGAATGAATTGTTCAACTTCCACTGATAATAACTGCTGTGGAGCCAGGCGTCTCCTTCCCTAACAGAAGAGGAAGCAAGAGCTCAGTGAAGAGAACATTTATGTTATGTTGTATGCATGTAATGAATATCATCAATGTTAGGTAGCGTGTGCAATATCCGTGTGCAAATATGTTCCGTGTGAAATGTTACGAGCTTTAGGTTGTGTGCAGATCTGATTGGCCAGAGATGAACCAATCAGATCCATTAGCTAGAGTTATAGTTGTGAAAGTGTGAACGTATGTTCAGTTCTGGTTTCATGTCAGTTTCTGCGAAGTGTGTTGTCAGTATTGTGTTTGTCTATAAAGTTTAAATAGCGTTCAAATCGTGAACTTCTGGGATAGGTGCTGGCTAATACTAACGGGGGAACTGCTACCATTACTCTGGTGGCAGCAATCGGACCATTGTTAACTTGGGGAGAGATAGCTTTAATCGGTAATTTCTACCTGGGCGTCCTACAGTGGTGGCAGCGGTGGGATCTCTTTTAAACCGGAGATTGCCACATCGAGCTCACTACTACAACATCGAAATAACTACTTGTTCCGAGGCGAATTAAAACTCGACCTACTGGACTACAATTACTATCAACGTTCGACCACGTCTAACTAACGTGGATCCGAGCTTCACTCCTACACTGCTTAATACCGGAAGACAGGAGTTTACAACTACATCTACCACCGCCGTTTTCGCCCTGAGGACGCCTAAGAAACGCCCGAGGGACGCTGTGATCTAATAGTCGCTGAAGACGACGGGGACGCAGGTTAGTCAATCGAGTGGCCAGCTGAAGACCAAGAAGAAGAAAGACTAAGAAGAAGACCTAATCTACTGAAGACTCCGGAATACGCAGGTTGGTCAATCAAGTGGCCAGCTGAAGATCAAGAAGAAGAAAGAAGAAGAAGAAGAAGACCTAATCTACTGAAGACTCCGGAATACGCAGGTTGGTCAATCGCAACACCACCTCGGCTGACGCGGGGGTGGCAAGTAAGTCCACCCCCCCAGCTGGGGTGGACAGCAGCACCTCAACTGCGGGCGGGGTGTTAAAGGGCACTGCCTCGGCTGACGCGGGGGTGGCAAGTAAGTCCACTCCCCCAGCTGTGGTGGACAGCAGCACCTCAACTGCGGGCGGGGTGTTGGAGGGCACTGCCTCAGCTGACGCGGGGGTGGCAAGTAAGTCCACTCCCCCAGCTGGGGTGGACAGCAGCACCTCGGCTGCGGGCGGGGTGTTGGAGGGCACTGCTCCGCCTGTGGGAGGGGCAGACGCTGAATCTGCTCCAACCATGGGCGGGGCAAGCAGCAGAGTTGTGCCGGGCGCACCCACTGCAGGGGTAGGTGTCTGCGACAACCTGGAAAGTAAGGGAAAGTGTAAAGTTGCTAGTACTAAGTCTAAGGGAGAGAGAGACTTGGGTACTACGGTGAATTCAACTGGCTGTAATACTCCAGAGGTTAGTGCAGTAACCAACAGTGAAGGGAGGGTAGGCTGTAACACTCAGGAGGCTAGTGCAACTGATAAGGTGAGTAAAGTAGGCTGTGACATTCATAAGGAAGAGGGAGTGAATAGTCCGGTAACTGGGTTAGGAAATAAACCAATGCCAGGCCGTGACATCCGAGAGTCTAAGAGGGAGAAGGGTCCGGTAGGCACAGAGAATAGTGAGGAAGACTTGAGAATTAATTTGCCTGAAGGGTATAGTGAAGAGGAAGATAGTAGAAGAGAGCTTGCTAAGAGGCAGAATTTGGATGGAACCTTGGCGGAGTGTAAGCTCCTGGCTGAGTCTGGTCTTAGGGGATATGGGCTTAGGCAGGGAGTTCTTGTGCATGTTATAGTGGGAGACTGTGGTGAGGAGTGCGTAAGGATAGTGGTTCCACAGGCTGACAGAGAGAGAATTCTTAGAGTGGCTCACGATGGTGGCGGGCATCTCGGTGTCAGAAAGACCAGGGACAGGCTTAATCGCCTATTCACCTGGCCCGGTATGGCCCGGGACATCAGTCACTACGTGGAATCCTGCCCATTGTGTTTAAAAGCCAATAAGGCAGGGAATAAGCCGGTGAAACTGATGGAGAGGCCTGTGGTGGATGAGCCCTTTAGAGTGGTTGCAGTTGATATCGTGGGGCCTTTGCCAAAAGGAAAGGGTGGGGCCCAATATTTACTGACCTATGCCTGTATGGCCACTAGGTGGCCTGAGGCCATCCCACTTCGAAATGTTACAGCTAATGAGGTTTCCGAGGCCTTTTGTCAAATAGTGTGCAAGACGGGGCTGCCCGACACCGTTTTAACAGACAGGGGGGCAGTCTTTACAGGGAAAGTATTTCGCAAAACATGTGAACTGTTTGGGTGTGGACAGATCACGACTACGCCGTACCATCCCCAGGGTAATGGTGTAGTTGAGCGCCTTCATGGCACCCTGAAGCCTATGCTGGCGAAGGCCAGCCTAAGGGGTATAGACTGGGTAAGGTTTCTCCCAATTGCACTTTTTGCTCTGAGGCAAATGCCTCATCGAGATAGTGGGCTAAGCCCCTTTGATTTAGTGTATGGCTTTCAAGTGCGTGGCCCCCTTGATTTAATCTATCTTGGGTGGTTGGACGAGGCCTGCGAGGGTGTGCCTATCTCTAAATGGGTAGACACCCTCCAGCAGAGAATAGCTGAGCTCACTGACCTCAGTGTGGCTCGAAGGAAGTTGGGTAAAGATAAGCAACGGGAGAGTCTGAATAGGAACAGGGTCGACAGGGTGTTAAAAGAGGATGAGCTAGTGTTAATGAAGGTGCCGGGGAGGAGTGGAGCCTTCCAAAGCTCCTGGGAGGGCCCATTCAAGGTTACTGAAGTTCTCAGCAGGGTAAATTATAGGGTGAAGGGTGATGGTCTACCTGCTGAGGGACGGGTTGTGCATATTAATAATCTTAAAGTGTACAGAGAGAGGAGAGTATATAGAGCGGTGGTAGCTGTAGAGGAGTCTGCTGACGAGATTAGGCCAGGGAATAAGAATGCCCTGGCGGACGAGCCGTGTATTGGGTTTAATGCGGGTCAGCTAAACAAAGTCTTAGATGAGTTTAGGGAGGTATTTAGCGAGTCTCCTGGGTGTGCCACCGATGCCAAATGTACCATCACAATCAAGGAGGGAGCCGAGCCGGTAAACTTGCCGGTGAGGCGTATCCCATTTAGTTTAAGGGATGGGGTAAGGGCCGCCATTGACAAAATGGTTGAGGACGGAGTCATAGAGCGTGTTGAGGACTCCCCATGGTGCAGCCCAATTGTCCCCGTCAAGAAGCCAGACGGCTCGGTCAGGGTCTGTGTGGATTATAGAGCTCTCAATGAGGTTACCCCTATGGTTAGGCACTACATGCCCACATTAGACGAGCTTTTAGAGAGGGCGGGTAGCTGCGGAGTATTGATCTGACCGCTGGCTTCCACCAGGTTCAGATGGAGGAAGAATCTCAGAATCTAACCACCTTCGGTAGTCCCTGGGGGAAATTTAGATTTAACCGGATGCCCTTTGGTTTAAAGAATGCTCCGGCAATATTCCAGAGGATGGTAGACGGGGTGCTAGCCAAGGTAAACAATGTGAGTGGCTGCTATATTGATGATGTGTTGATCTATTCTAGGAACTGGGAGCAGCATTTAATTGACTTGAGGAATGTGTTAAGGTGTATTAGGGATGCTGAATTAAAAGTGAAAATGAGGAAATGTAGTTTTGGGAAACGGAAGTTAAGGTATTTGGGGCATTTGATTGGGGAAGGTTTGGTCAGTGTCCCAAATGACAGAGTCACTGCACTTGCTGAGTGGCCTAAACCAACCACCAAGCGTCAGCTCAAACGGTTCCTGGGCACAGTTGGGTTTTATAGGAAGTTTGTCCGGGACTTCGCAGCTTCGGCAGCACTGCTGACGCCACTGACGGGTAAAGGGTCGCCTGACAGACTGGTATGGACCAGTGAGGGTGAGTTGGCCTTTAATGATCTAAAAGTGTCTCTGTGTCGTAGTGTTTGTTTGTTTATACCCGGTCCAGATGAGGAGTTCATACTCTACACCGATGCCAGTAACCGAGCAATAGGGGCGTGTCTTCACGTTGCGAGAGACGAGAGTGAGCTGCCAGTGGCCTTCTATTCCAGAGGTCTGCGGGGTCCTGAAACCAGGTATTCCGTTTCGGAGAAGGAGGCTCTGGCAGTTGTGGAGGCTGTAGAGCACTTCGATATCTATCTGTTCGGCAATGTGGTCACAGTCAGAACAGACCACCGCCCAAACTTAGCCCTCACATCTGGCACGTCGACTTCCGAGCTCAACCCGAGGCTGCGACGGTTTGCTCTCAAGCTACAGGGCAGGGCCACCATGGAATACGTCCCTGGCAAAACCCTGGAAAATGCAGACGGTTTCTCCCGGATGTGGGAGGAGCCACTCAAGCCGCCCACTGACGAACTGTGTTCGGGCGTGCAAAACAACAGAGAGGTTGATTCGAGGCGGAGTCCAATTCGATCAAGCAGAGCAAGGACTACTGAGAAGTTAGATGTCCAGCAAGATGAGGTTCATCAGGGAGGAGCCGCTGTCTCGGGAGGTGGATCGACTTCATCGATCTTAAGTGGGGGGATGTGGAGCCAGGCGTCTCCTTCCCTAACAGAAGAGGAAGCAAGAGCTCAGTGAAGAGAACATTTATGTTATGTTGTATGCATGTAATGAATATCATCAATGTTAGGTAGCGTGTGCAATATCCGTGTGCAAATATGTTCCGTGTGAAATGTTACGAGCTTTAGGTTGTGTGCAGATCTGATTGGCCAGAGATGAACCAATCAGATCCATTAGCTAGAGTTATAGTTGTGAAAGTGTGAACGTATGTTCAGTTCTGGTTTCATGTCAGTTTCTGCGAAGTGTGTTGTCAGTATTGTGTTTGTCTATAAAGTTTAAATAGCGTTCAAATCGTGAACTTCTGGGATAGGTGCTGGCTAATACTAACGGGGGAACTGCTACCATTACTCTGGTGGCAGCAATCGGACCATTGTTAACTTGGGGAGAGATAGCTTTAATCGGTAATTTCTACCTGGGCGTCCTACAACTGCTTTGGAATACCAGTACCTCACAAAGTAGCCATTTCATTATATCCATTAAGAGCATGCAGTAGAGAAGTATTACTATACAGATAATGTATAAAACAATGTGCAAGTCTTAAAGGCTTTTCAAATATAGGAAAATTTGTGAATGTGTTAAAACTATCTTCAGCCTTAGTTATAGCCAATATTTTTGGCATAACCTCAGTCAATATTACATATACTATCCAATACATTGCTTATGTCATGTTTTTCCTGAGCACTGCAAAGCTTCACAAGTGTTTTCTAGACAAAAGGCACACCTGTTCCAATTTAATTAAATACTCTCTATGGATGAACCAGGCTATTGTAAAAACTCATAAACTGGCTGTTGGACATTATCTGTCTCAGTTACCTAATGCATGAAAATTTTTTTTTCCAAAGCATCTATGTGAAAAGCTGCTTGATTGAATGAAAATGTGCTCCTAAAGTTTTCAAGCTTTGGAATTTATGCTAGCCCTCAACATGCATACAATGGTGTAATAATAATATTGTAATTGTTCCTCTTTTCTCGATCTCAAATTTTCCAGCACAGCCAGTCAACTTTACTAGTCATGTAGCTAAAGGAACTTCCTATAAGCAACTTCTTCATTAATATTTTATACAAAATCCAGAAATAAAGTGAAAGCATAGCTATACTGGCTATGGACTAGTTAACAAAGTACATGTATAAGGAAAACAATTTCCAGCACATAAATGCAGAGTAAATACTTTACTCAGGTATCTTCATTGCATAGGCCACGTTAGACTCAACATCAATTGGGTTCGTCCTCCTATAATAAAATATCACATAGTAACTTTATGGGTTGACATGCCAATAGATATTTTTGTTATAAACTTGAACTCACAGTGTATAATAATGCATTTATAGAATAACTAATTAATTGGCAAACAAATACACAAATACTATAATAGTAAATTTTAAACACCCAATATATATTTGAATAATCATCAATGGTTGAATTTGTTATTTTATTTACATATTATATTTGTCAACATGTCTGAGTTGGTAAACCATTCATCTACAGTAATGTTGTGTTAATTGTTTTTGTAGTATACAGTTATTCAGCCATAAAGCATGTCATAAATACCTTACCTTTCAAGTATATATTCATAGTACTGTTCACTTTGTGGTATCTCAGTACTAGGTCTATTACACCAAAAGAAAATAATGTGATTAATAAAGTAGCTATAACAGTGATTTGGCTAGAATAATAATTTTTACAGTTTGCCTTTACTTGAACCTGTTCATTATGAAACCACCACAGAATAGAAGTGGGGGGCCAGGGAGCATGCCCATCCCATTGCTTTGTAAGCTATAGTGCATGGTAGTGCTAGGGTCCACACGCTTTGTGCCTTATTTTTTCTGTACTTATTAATAAACACTTATTCTAGTAATTTTTATTGTTGCTGTGGTTGTTGCTACTCTTTTCATTATGCCATCTAAGAAGGGACCATTATTACTTCGTTTTCGTACTAGTAAATAATTAATGGGTTAAGGTTAGTGATCTAATCAACAATCTATATGCTGGGAATCTGGTATAATTCACAAACAGACAAGTTTATGTTCCTCACAGAGTGAAGTATAAAAAGAGTTCGAGAAATTGTTTCTTTTTAGACAACTTGTTTCTAATAACAAGCTTCAAGAGAGAATTAAGACAATATGACAGTATATAGCTTTAGTTATTAACCTTAAACTAAATCATTTTAATATTAAAAATCAGGAAAAGAGATCAAGCAGTATGAGAAGAATTTTATAATAATGCTAATTACAGCAATTCTGTTTTAAATGTTGAGAAACATTTAGAACATAAATTGTACACTGAAAACAAATTTAACTTACTTTTTGGAATTCTTTCTTCTTTGACAGTATACTATAATGACTAAAATTAGAAGTACTATAGTATAAATAATGATGGTAGCAAGAACAGACCCTCCAATTATGTAACTTAATGCTGCCACTGAACAACCTGCACAATAAGATGTGGATTAACTGAACAAAAATATGATCAATATAATCACAAATGCTACATACAGGATAGACAACTCATATGAAGAAGTTTATTTAACAAAATATTCTCAATACTTCTAATTAACAAAGGTAAAGTTACTAAAAACAGTTTCCAGCAACCAAGAAAATTAATGTATAAATTACTAATTTTGAATGTATTTTATAAAGAGCTGAAAATAGTTTTAGGAACTTTTCAATATAAAATCACGAATATTATTTATGTCTATTTAATAAAAAAAATAGCTTTACCTCCCATGTTCAAACCAAGTTGTTTACAAACCGGAGTATCAGCATTACCATCACAGGCAGTATTCCATGCATTATTGCGGCAAACGTCAGCACGATCCTTGGACAGGCTCCCGCTGGAAAATCTGATACTACCTTCATCGCATACTCCTTAAATTTTAACACATAATAATTATATAACAATAATTCACATAACAAAACTGATACAAATAACTATTGTGAAGTAACCATAATATTTTACAGAAATTAAATCTTAAATGGTTGAGTGATTTCTGTGGAAACTGATATCACATTCTGTGAAGACACAATGTATTTTTATAACAATGAATCTAGTTAACATGCTCATGGTTTTGTTATTTATTGGCCCAGAGGACTAAAACAACTGAATGCTCTGCTTACAGAATTATGTGTATAATATTATATTATCAATAATTTAACTTTTACCGATAGAGCTGTTTCCCAGTTGTCTACACATAAATGTGGTATTAAATCCTTCCCTGGAATCATCACAAAGTTCTTTCCAGGCACTATTGAGGCAAATCTCAATAAGACCACTGGATGAATTTCCTCCTCCAAATCTGATTTCTTCTTCAGTGCATACTCCTAAACACCCATAAACAATAATTCAATAATTATGAAAAATATGTATTGTATTTAGCACATCACCAGTAATTGGGATCACTTAATAGCATAATTAATGATAAATTCTATTTAAGAGTGATGTATGCTCACAAAACAATAGATGGTATCCATATGCTAACTATAGCATACCTACACCATAATGAAATGAACATTCAAAAATTACTTTCCTGAAATGACATTTACTTACTTGGAGTTGTGAAGCAAATAGTTGGGCTAAATACAGAGAGTCCATTATTGTTAACTGATTGCATGGTAACCTCATAACTGGTAATAGGTAATAGTTCGTCTAGTACTAAAGAAAGGCTGTTTCCATCCACTATCATATTAGTAGCCATCTGTTCATCTGTGTTTTCAATATGCACTAGATAGTAGCTCACAGTGCCACCTGGAAATTCCCATGATAGTAGAACATTTGAAGATGTAACTCGTAATATAGTGGGAGGATTCAAAAGAGGTTGTGGCTGATCTGAAAAAAAATCTCAAATTATCACATAACGTTCTGTGAATAAATTACGTACCTAGTGATAAAGTGGTAATATTTTGGATATCCTCAATAGTAATATCCAAAATAGATATGGCAACTATAGTAATCCTGAAAAATTCAAAGAAGATAAATTGCATTCGAACAAATAACACAATTTGAGCATCAATATTGGTTACCTGTATTTGGTACTTGGTCTAAAGATGTTATCATCATTAATAAAAAAGTAAGTTATGGCTTTTGTTTTTGTACTGTATTCCACTTCATTAGTGCCCAAATTGTAAACATAAATTCTATAACCACTAATGAAGCCATAGACTGTCTGAGGAGTGAACCAAGTGATGTTAATAGCATTGGAGGACAGACTCCATATGGTAAGGTTCAATGCTATCACACAATTATAAAATATCATAAACATTACAGGCAACTATGAATTCCACAAAATCTATCTTACATTTTACTTCAACATTAAATACTTTGTGAATGGAGCCAACAATGTTAGTAATTTTGCAAGAGTATTTTCCTTCAGCGTTATCAGGTACATTATACCAAGTCAGAATAGATGTATTGACATCACCAGTCATAGAAGAATTGAAGGTAAGACCATTATAAGAGATAGCATCGAGAGGCATTCCATTGAGTGTCCAGGTTATATTGGGTGCAGGCAATCCAATGTAACTGAAATTCAAAGTGAGTGTTCCATAAATTGTAGTTTCAACATGTTCCAAAATATGACCGTCTGCATGAATATCTAAACATACATAGTTATTTATAATTAAACATACTATATAAAACTAGTAGTGTGCTTGACCGCACATATTAAGCGAGCATGCCTAAAAAACTAAGTTTGTATGTCAAGTCAAATTGAATTGTATTTCAATTTTTTCAAACCAAAATAAACTGCTTATCTTGTAAAGCAAACTGTGAAATTCTTAGAATATACCTGAAAGATTTTTAAAGTAAAGAGTAGCTACACCAAATTTCAGAGCAGATGTTTTTGAAAGTTAGTATATCAAGCGAAACTGTATGATGGGGTACTTAAAATCGAGAATCTATCAATAATAAGTAATCAGCCTAGACACGATTAATCTGGATAACATTTTTAGCAAAATGGCTTACTGTACTTAAATCAACAAATGAATCATTATATATATGCAGCATATATTTTTATGATGAGCATATGAACTTGTCTAGTCAACTTACAGTGTATTACCAATTCAAACTTTGCAGCAGGAACTTCTGGTATCCCAGGAACATAGCAAATATATGTCCCTGCCTGGTGTCTGGTGACTCCGGTAATCACTAAAATTGCAATAAAAGAATCTGTAGAGCCAATACTACTGCCATCCGGAGCTTTCCATTGAGGACTTCCTCGAAATCTCTGATTTGCATTTACACATGTTACTGACACATTGGCTTCTTCATAAAGTGGCATCAATGGACTAATAGCAAGTGGTCCTGCAGCTATAAAACACACAAACACACACACACAAACTAGCAAGTGGTCCCGCAGCTATAAAACACAATATTATGAACACACAAACACACACATACACACACACTCACACACACACACACACACACACTCACACACACATACACACACACTCACACACACACACATACAAGCATTTAGTTTGTACACATACTTTTATTATTTCATATTTTCCTTTTTATCTATGTACTGCATCAACACTTGGCTAATACTCATCTGAAAAATAATCTTAGGGGGGTTGTTCATAGCTAAGAACCACCTCCCCCGTTCCTAGGGCATGCAATGTACATGCAGCTGGTTTGGTATACAACATGAATTTGGTACAATTGAGTGAATATGATCACTAAAACTTACAGGTTGTGCACAATAGCTTTTGAAGGACATTGTATAATATAGCTGGTTAATAAGAAATATTATAATTATCATAAGACAGTAGTCAATAAATACTACTACCGTAAGTCCTCAATTATATGCAGACTCAATTATCAGCTACACTTATTTACGGTAAGTCATGCGTGCTTCCATATATTTGGCCATTTTTTGTCTTATTGTTGTAAATGAAGGTTTACTCTTCTATGAACTTCTGTCCGTAACATTTAAGCTGGCAAGTCTAATAAGAAATTTAAGGCTGCTGTAAAAGTAAAAATCAGATGCTTAATTCATAAAAATTTGAAGGTTAGCTTGTAGATACTACATTTTAGTCTATGGTTGGCTACTTCCTGATTTTGTAATTGAGATGTAATTATTTACTTTGCTCATTTATCCAGCTGTTATCTAGCTAATTAATTGTCACAGCTATTGCTAAATATTGGGAGATGTTGTTTGAAGATTCAGGGAGAAGTAATACAACAATGATGCTTAATAAGAAAACAAAATGTTATGAAGATACAGGAAAATTTTTAGAACATGACAATAAATTCAAGAGAAATTGAATAGAAGTCAGAAAAGGAATATCGATTAAAAAAACGAAGGGACTGAAGCTTTCATAGGACTTGCTTGCTTTGGCTACTTTGATTATAATGAAGAAACAGTGAACATGACAGATGTGTGTGTAAAAGGTGGATTCACAGAAATTGTGCCATTTCTAATTATAATTGTTAAGTCCCTCGTGTTAAACAAAGTTATTCTTTTTCATATGGTTATTCTGTACTATTCCAATCACCTTTGAAAAAAGAAACTTAGATAAAGTTAGATAAAGGGTTATCAAATATGCACAATACAGTGGTGCTTTATATTCCCGTATACTATTTGAGCTTTTTTGCCGGGACTGGATGATAAATGAGGTCAAAAAATACATATGCAGCCAATAATGTGCATTCTAGTAGTCACATTTGTACCTCAATTTTCAGTATAGTTGAAGCTTTTGCAGTTTCTATTATGACTACCTAAATGGTCTTTAGTTCCCAGACAAAAACACTCCAATGTCTAAAGTCCAAAGTTGTTAAATTTCGTTTGGTACAGGATTTCCTATGCCATAGTATCCATTGGCAAGTGTTTTAAGCTATGTTAAGGCAGCTAATGTATTTGTTTGATAGTTTGTGGTGTAACGGAAATTAACTGTTCAAGTTTCCAACCATAATATAGTGACTAATGAACTCTTCTTCACTAATTATAGAATTATTAACATTTCTATTTATCAGTTATATAATTATTTACTTTCCATTTATCAAATATGTAATTATTTAATTATTTAATTAACTAGTTTATTTTGTGTTTCTTTTTGTTATGCACCCTTATTCACTTGTGATAGCTGGTTTTCTATATATTGGCTGGCTAATTATCATTCTGTGAGTTTTTGCTGTATCTCATATTAATCTATGACATTAACTAAATCAAGAATTAACCTCTCTCAGGCTCAGGAAAGCATAACTCCTGGTGGCAGCTACCAGCCTAGAACTAATTAAAACCTATTCTGGGGAACCTATTCTAGCCTTCCTTAGCCAGAAGGTCAAGAAGTTCCTGGGAACTTTAGCCTCCCACACGTGGTGGCAGCGGTAACTCTGGAACTCTCCTTCTTCATTAACCGTCTTGCCAGCCTCTCTCCACTCCCACCATATCAGCTAGATTTTATGCCATTGTTTCTTTTTGCTTTGTATGCTATTATGTCCAAACATTTTCTCTCACACTTGTTCATTTACCTTGTATTGTCTTTGTTATTTGTTTTTTCATAGTAAGATCAATAACTTACAACTATATACACTACTTTAACCAGAATAACTGACCACTTCCATTAATTCGAATAGAAAATGAACTAGAGCATATTTGTAGACTGCATCCACAAAAATTCATATGTCATAGACAACTTGGTAAACAATTAAATTCCTTTGATTATATGGGTAAATATCGATAAACCAAGGATTCTATTTACTGGAATATGGAATGGGATTGACCACCAAGCAAACACAAAACCAAGAGGGTCAAAGTACAAAGTGACATACACATGTCCATATATATATTATATATATATATATATATATATTATAAACTAGTGGTGTGCTGGAGCACAAATATTGAGCAAGCCTCCTTAGTTAAGTTACATAAAATTACATTATTATAGCTTAGTTCATGCAAAACAGTATTATATCAGTTGACACTTAATTTTAGCAGACAAATTACTTTCTTACCTCAATTTCTCAAGTTCTGAATTTAAGCTATTCTGACTACCTGAATTGTTAGCAATTCTTGAAGACAGGCACTCTGACTCAGCTACAAAAGATTATGTCGGAGATTTTTCTTTAACTCTAAATACAGAATGAGTATACTTACCTCCATTTTCTCCAAGTAATATTTAGCTTCTGGTATTTAGTACCACCAGTGACTTTCAATGAAAAGCACTGATGCTTAAAAAAATGGCCAATCAGTTGACAACAAGCATTCAGATTCTGAAAAATACGGCCTGGTTTTTTTAAATTGTGTCTGGTAAAGGTTTCAATGCCATATATTAACCACTCGCAACAACTTTTTGTGACTTGAAAAAGAAAGTATTTCTAGGGAACATTCATACAGTTTTGAGCATAACCATAAAATAAGGTTGCTTACCACTGTAGTACCAGAATAAACTGGGGGTAAGCCCAAAAAGCTGGTTTTTGGAGAAAAAAAAAAGCCTGCGCATATATGCGTTTAAGGGGCATATGTACAATCCTTACATATCAAACATATATACCCAATTTTCAATTGTCCACCCCTAACAGTATCTCGCATGCTTCACATGCTCGATAATGATATTGGTTTGCTTTACCACAGATGGCAAGTGAGTCTGCCTAGTTGTATTACATACGACTACAGCATTCTTATATGATTTATTTTAGCTAGGTTCTACTTTAAATATTGATTGATTATAAAAGAACTTTTACATAGTATATAATTTCAATACAAACCAAGACGTTTCGATCCCATAGAATCTTCATCAGTTGGACAATGAAAGATACTTAAAACTGAAAAACTTCAGTTCAGTTTTTTTTTATTATCCGAAAAGTTCATTTATAATCAAAAAATATTTGAAATATAAAAGACATAATAAAAAATGAGTCTAACTTTTTATGATATAGGTTCAATTTTGCTGACATAATAGTATATAGCAGTTGATCATTAATTGAACAAACATAGAAATAGTTTTGTACCCTTAAGTGCTAGTTTTTGTAGTATCTAATACTAAGCCATTCTGACTATCTGAATTACCAGCAACTTTTGACTAGTTCTCTGACTTGCTACTTACCCTAATTTTATTTATCCATCCTTAATAATGTCTCGCTTGCTTCGCTCACTCACCAATAACCACCAAATTTTCTATTATCCACCCCTCACTTGCCAACAAACATCCGTGATTTGCAATCGTGTTACCCCTGATAGTGTCTCACTCGCTAATCTCACTAGCCAATTATTACAACTTACGCACTGAGAAGAAGGTCCCACTATAGGTAATTGGAGTACCAGTACTGACACATTCCACAGTGATTTCTCTGTTGGCATCGATCATCAGACTAGTCCAGTTATTCACCACAAGTGCATTACTGGACATATCAATAAAATAATCTTCAGTACTTGTCAGCATTACTCCAGCAAGACTGAATGTGGCTATGTTATCACCACATATAAAACAAAATGGAGCTGTAGTGTTGACAGCTCCTATAGAGACAGAACCAAATGGTATTGATAAAGTTGTGTTTTGTTCACACTCCTGAGCAGTTCCTATGCACAACATAACAATCAAGATGTGAAATATATAAAGTTGTAGTGCACATTCTGGGAAAGTTTGTACACCTGTCAAATAAAGTCTGTTTAAAGCAGTACACCTGCTTAAATAAAGTCCTTTTATGTACTAAGTCTAAAATAATGCATTACAACATTATTTAATAATGAGAGAAGCTTACTTGGCAACAGAAAACTTGCTTTCAATTGCAAACTATTAATTTTTAGTCCCACCTTTGAAAGAATACTGTCAAATGGAAACACAAAAATTACAAATGTGATTGCTAGAGTGCTTTTAGAGTCATGTCAAATTGACAAGTTGCATGCTAGACTGTATGTAGGGAGTTTGAATTATTCCTTGAGGTAACAGTGAAGAATTTGGATCAACCAATAGCTTGTAATAAGAATCCTCACAATTACGCACAGCTAAATTATTTGTGTTTTCAATTTAAACAACAATTAAGAGACAAGAAATAAAAATTAATCACACAGCTACAACTAAATTGATACCAGAAAGTAATTTTGGTTATATCCCTTGTAGTTTTATTTTCTCCTTCTCTATCTAGTCACTACAGCTAAATAATTCTTACACAGCTTTATATTGAATGGTAAGTAAAACAAAGGGATCCACTGATACCATTTCTGACAATTGATAGAAGCTGCCTACCTTGACATTTTCTGGGCAAAAAGACGAAGATTACACCCATCACGGCAGAGATATACCGACCCACCATATTCTTCCACTACCGCAGCTATTTCAACACTGGCTAAGCGCTGAGGAAATTGCGAGCTAAAAAAATGAGTGTAAATGTTTATGTACCCTTTACATAATAAGCGCAGACTTGCGGAAGAGCGGGGGAATCTATATATTTAAAGATTTGTTTTCGATTTAGCGTATGAAGTGAATTACCTAGTCTGTTTTATGGATAGGCGTAACTAGCACACTGTTTTAATTTGCTCCTTTGGAATTCCGTTTAGCCTCCAAGGGTCCATGGAGAGCTATTATTCTTGGGTCACAATAAAACTTCTAGCCAGGGTTACCAGATCCTGCTTTTCATGGAGACACCAGTTATGTTCTGTATACATAAATGATTACATTTACTAAATTTTATAGCTAAATCCTCTTTTACATCTGTGATAATTTTGAACTTTCAGGCTCCAAAAAAACACTTCAGCTATAATAATAATGAGATATTTTTTAATACAATAGTCATTTTTTTAGATGGGTAGCTATAATATTATAGGATACCTATCTCAATAATGATATTCATTTTTCTAACCATAACCATCAACCAATATAAAGTATTTTTTTATTAATTAAACTCATCAAAAATCTAGCCAGAATGTATACACATTTTTTTAAATAAAAGAACATGTTAATTGTATTTATAGATGGCAGTTGCCCAATACACCAGAAATATCTAATATCACTTCATCCTGTTCCGAAATTGTAGTATTAAAAGTACGACATGAGTATTATTGAAGTTATTCAATTCAAAATTTTGGGAGGATACATGTGTACAAAATAATTAATTTGGGATAAGGATATGATAAACTTGCAAACTTTCAAAATACATATTTCATATTATAATTACTAATCTGCACCTAAACCATAAATTAAGATACCGGTATAATATTAAATGTATTCAATTCTCTCTTTTTCATATGATTCTTAAACAATACAGAAGTTTAAAAATGCTTGGCTGTTACGGGATTTGAATGGTGAAGTTATAATAGAAGAGGAAAAAAGTCTAAGAATAAAGAGGAATCTTCAAAAAAATAAATTCCGTTAGTCTGTTGAGAGCAAGACTGTAGCAATGCAATAACCCTTAACCATATAATACACAGAATTATGCTAGGTTGCCTGTCAGTTGTCGTAGCTCAGTGGTAGCGCTTGTGTGTCAATGGATTTGAGCCCTGGTGACATTGTAACAGCTTTATAATTCGGTATTGTTATTTTTTTTAATCTTGTGAAAGAGGGAATATCATCTACTGAGTAAAAGATGGCTGAGAAAAGAAAATGTGAAGTAATATTAGTATATAGTAGTATTAACTGAACATGTTCTAGAGGTAATGTCTTGACAACATACAAGACCTAATTTCAAGCAAATTTTATTCATATTTTAAGTATAAAATGACTGCTGATAGCCTTGCTTTTGAAAGCTATATTGCTCCCATTATTTATGCTGACAGCTATTCAGTTTTGAGCAGGATGTGTTAACTTTCTATTCAACTCAGAACTGGCTTTCAATTCCTCCATCTTCAAAATTACAAACCTGTAGCACATTATTTACTAAATTTTATTATGCTGGGCTTTGTATACATGTCACAATGCTGAAGGAAAAGAAGAGCTTTCCATTGATACAGATACACACTGAAAAGACAAACAATGGAATATTTACGTGACCAACTTAACACCAAGTATTGCTGAAAATACAAAACAATGTTTTAGGATTGGGTTATACTGTGGTTAGATCTTATAGTTAATATACACCTTTTTCCATTCACACATAGATATATTTTGGTAATAATTATGAGGGTTTAAATAGTAGTCACTTTATTAAATGGCTGTGTGAGTTTTTGGACTGAATATCTCACTACCTAAACTTTTAGACCATACAGCTATATAGATCATTTATTTGTTATTCATTAACTTTAACTAACCTTCACCTTTCCCTTCCTCCCCCTTTGGTTACAATGCATTGTTCATTCAAATTTCTGTTTCATATGCACATCAAGCTGGTTGATTATATTAAATGGCCAACCTATCTTAGCTATAGTATGTACTGCAAGAATTATAAGATGCAGTCGTTGACTACTGGGAACTCCACCAAATTAATCTCATGACTGAAGAGAGCATAGTAGTTCACTCATGTGAACATCACATCACAGCAAGGATGCCATTATTTACTATTCTATATAGAGTAGCTAGTATAAGTCCTGGACACAATGGAATTTGACAAGTTAAATCTTCAAAATAAGTGACATTATCAGCAGTTTAGTCACTGCCATCTGATTAAAATATGTGTGAAAACTACATTTCAAAAGCAACTAGGAATTAAATGAGGTATTTGTCTTCCTTGGTTGTGCTGCGATCGAGTTATTTTAACTGCAGTATTCATCTGAATGATACATTACTCAAATGAATATGAATCATAGAAAGATACAAGTTTTTAAATAGATCTAGTGCTGTAGAATTACTCTCATGAATTGGCAGCCAAAGCATGTTCATATTGTACATTATTATGCTTGTTTGAGCTGTCTGCATAGTAGGGAGGGGTGAATCTTTCCAGCACACTAATTCTAGGATGGCAGCAAACTGAATTGAAGGTATTTCTAATGAGTAAAGTTAATCCTACAGGTAAAGCTAATAATAACACATGTTTGTGCTTATACCTGTTGAAATGGAATTTAATACAGTTTTAACTAGACTATTTGGTGTCCAATAACTTGTAAACAGGTGGATTTGTATATGCAAGTTTCTTGTTTTGTATACTGTAGTATCTTATCAAGCTTGTCCTTTGATCAAAATGTTTCATGTGGTTGAGTACAGGTCACTCTATTATATGATGTACAAAAATCTATGTTCACAACAAGTTCTACCTGAATAAGCGAATGCTGTAATTTATATTTGGCTATAGTGGGAAAGAATCAATTGGAAATTATTACTACAACTATCCAATTATTCAATTCAACGAATTTTCATTTTTGTCAGCGTGTAAACATATACAATAGACAGGACAAGCAAACAGCCATGAATACTGATACTTGGAATTATGTGATTACAATCTAGATCTTTATAATTACTTAGTTTAAAAGGTATTAGTATATTAGATGTTTTTGTCACAAGCATATCACATTGGGCAATGTACTCTGGGTATTTCTAATACTGATGGTGCTACTGGGATACTAAAATGATGTGGTATAGATATACACTGCCTGAAAAGTGTCCATTGACAACCAAAACAATCGTAAATTAGTGTATAATGTTTCATATTGATCATTTTTTTATTTTTTTGTATAGTTAAAACTTTTATAAAAATTACATTTTTGTGACAAATTTTTGGTGAATATATAATATATTGGAACTATGTGTGTCCAGTTTTAAATCCACATGATTCCTCAAATATTAATTTTCATATAAAAAGATTAAACACCATTAATTTAGATAACTTAATTCCAGGTGAGATAGCTACTGTTTTGGAATGAGTTTTTCATTTTCATATTTAGCTATTTGTTCTTGTTTTTATTGTAGAAATTTTTCTAATTTTTAGTTCTTTCATTAGCTACTTCTTCCTTTTTTCTTTGTTTTTCACTTCATTTGCAATACACACATTATTGCCCTTTAGTTTTACTGTATTCAACGTAGTATATGTATATTCAAGGATACTTTCCGTTAGTACCCACTCATGATGCACCATTGTTCGTTTGCATCTGTGTCCAGAACATTTCCCTCAACAAGAGCTGCTCCCTCACACACGTTCAGGGGGGGGGGGGCAATTGACAGCTATATGACCCTCCTTGCAGTTAAAACATTTGACTGGCCGCCTGTTTCTGTGCTGGGTGTGCTCATCTTGAGTAGTCCTTGACAGGTCCACTTGGCTTTCTCTTTCTTTGCCTGGAGCTTCCAACATTGCTTTCAAACCCACTTGACCTGGAATCTTACAGTTACTGCAAATCTTGAATAGAATTCAGCCTACTTCACCCTTAGGGATTGTGTTTTTGTTTTTTTGTTTTTTTTGCTAATTGTGAGATATTCCTGCGAAACGCTTCTTTTTCAAGTCACAAAAAGTAACTCCGAACGGTTATAACTATGGCATTGAAAACCCTTTACCAAACATAATTTCAAAACTTCGTCGTTTTGAGGGGGCTGCTAAATTCCGCTCGTTGGTTGTCTAGTCTAGTGTCACAGATAGCCAGAGTGGCTAAACATTAAAACGGAGGAAGCCGCCATTACTTGAAACAAGCCGAGGTAAGTACCTAGTTCCATATTTGTTACTAAAAAGCTCTGGCTATGTTTTTTGGTCACAATGGCTTTTTTTTTTATAAAACTTGTAGTAGGTCCCTTATAAGGAAATAATGCATCCTGTTTTTTAGGACTGGAGTCTTGTTAGTTGTAACAATACTTTCATTATTCATAAGCTCTTAGAAGTGTTTGCTCTGATTACACCTAGTGTAAACAGTTACTTCCTTCTGCTACAGTTGCTAAGTAGATAGCTAAATAATGGTGGGTTGTTATCTCTCTGTAGTTCTGTTACTGAATTTGCCATTATACCCAAACATTTTCAAGGTAAGTGCTCCGATCTAGCTAGCTATTTATAATTGTTATGGATCATTTTCGAGATTTGAAACTTACAATATTAAGTGAATTTCAAAACTTCTTTCTCGGCCTTATTTTACTCAATAGATGTATTCTCTCTCTTTCACAGGCTTTTTTAAACAGTACAGAATTAAAAATATGTAGTCGCCACTGTGAATCAAACTCAGAACTGCTTGCTTAATGCACAAGCGCTCTGCCACTGAGCTACGACATGGCAAACAGGCACTCCGATTCTGTATTTACACTGTCAAGGGGTACTGCTATGCTACATTCTCACTCTCAACTGACCAACAAAATCTTTCTTTTTCAAAGATTCTTTTGATCTGCTGAATTTTTTTACTCCACTATTTTATCACTTCATAATATCTTTTTCAGCCTTCTTTTACTCATTAGATGTATTCCCTCTCTTTAACAGTCTTTTTTAATTCTGTGTTGTTTAAAAAAGCCTATTAATATTGATTCTGTATAGGAATTGCTCTACAGTGCGAACAGAATACAACTTTATCAGTTCCTTTTGGTTCAGTATCTCTAGGGGTAGTCAAAACTACAGCTCCATTTTGTTTTATATGTGGTGGCAATGTATCCACATTCAGATTAGCTGGAGTAATACTGACAAATACTAAAGATTATTTCATTAACAAGTCCATCAAAGCACTTGTGATAAATAATTGGACTAGTCTAGTGTTCAATCCACTCCAGTCAATCACTGTGGCATGTTTTAGTGTCGATACTGGTACCCATATTAGTTATAGTGGGACCTTCTTCTCAGTGCGTAAGTTATATTTTATTTACGGAGTATTAAGTTTAGAAATAAAGGTTTGACATTATTGAGCATGAACTTTTCATTTGAGCTAAGGGGACAAAAAGGCAAATCAATGTGTAGATGTGTCAAGCCATACAATCATTGAAATGAGACTGAGTGGTTAAGTCATAATATAGGATAGAACTTCCTGTCACTACTGCCATCTCCGGCTCTTCTGGGCAGGGGGGGGGGGGGGGGGGGGCAGTCCCTGACAGTGTTCAATGCAATCTATGTGCACTTCTTGAAGAAAGATAACAAAAAAAAAATAAGGTAACTGCATGTTTTTGATTTGACAATTTGGGAATTGTATTATTACTACAAACATAAAAAATATGGTATATACTATTCGTGTTTCTGCTAATGACTCAAGCTTTAACTATAAGCTACCTAGCAAATCATTTTATTTTATGAGTTTCAATGTCACTGAGGAAAGATCTCAGAGCCAAAATGTTTGACTTGTAATGGTTACAAAAAATGATGAGATAGTATTGATATAATTCAAATTTTATTTTATTTTTTGTGTCTTCTACACCTTGATACACCAGATATAAATTTGTATTTAAATACAGGTGTACTAATGACATAAAATTATAAAGAACTTAATTAGCACCTAAAGGTCAGCAAAGGTTGACCAAAAAGGGGTACTGTTATTATAACAATTGCTTGGTGTGCGAATTGTATGTACAACAAATAGTATGTACATAAAGTGCACACACACAAACAAATGCTTTGCAACTCATTTAATTAGGTAACTTGCAATTTGAAAATTTAGAAATTATGTACACAGCTATGCTGCTCTGTATGAATCTTTATGGCTTCTACTGTATCAGAAAATGAATGTCATAGCATAATGTTTTTCACCATTTTTCTGGTTGAAGAGTATGAGAAACTGGAAGTTGTCAATAATGAGCTAAGCTGGAAGGAAATATTCCTTGTGGGAGTAGTAAAGTTTTTTTGCTGGAAGTGAGCAAAATACCATGAGTGTGATCTTGTAACTGAAAGGAAATACAATACATTGGTTTGAACATTGTATTATAATTTTTCCATTATTAATAATATTAGAACATTTGTTCATTAGGTTACATGCACACAGTTTTATTGATGTTGATAAGCAAAAACTGTGAAACTGCCATTAAAATCACTGTTACAGCTATATGCATTGTAGTCTAAGAGATCTACTACCAAGTAAATAAGCTAAATTTCTTCACTTAAATGAATCAAACTCAGGCATACCAATAATAATATAGCACTCGGTGCTTTAAATTAAACAGGTTAATTAATATTTCATTATTCAAATTAAAAAATATAAATTAAGTTACTCATGCTCATCATGCTTGTTATTCCAATGAGTTTGAGTTCATATGCCTCTCTATTCTTCTGTTATATCTGTTGTACTTGTCTCTTCTATTTCCCTGTTTCTGTTTTACTTCAATAAATTGAAGTTGAAGATGTTATTTTTAGGTTTCCCAAACACTTAACAAAAATTATAAAAAAATCTCATATCTAACGTGATTGAAATACATGTATATAAAACATCAGCATGAAGTCGCAAATAAAATAATTGTATAATATGCTTATGCATATATTTGTGTTGTGTTTAATTTGATGAATGTCTTGAATTCTATGTAATTTTAAAACTGGAGGACAACTTAATATTTTCACAAATGATGCTATTTAATGAAGATGTCAATGAATCTATTACTTGTAAAATCAAAATCAGCATTTTCGAGGCACTCCACAGAGGAAGGCTCCAAATGGCAGTGATATTAGCTCTATAGACAGTAATATTAGTACAAGTAATAAAGTACTGACAACTTTAAAGATTACTAGAGTCACCTGACACCAGGCAGGAACCTATAATTGTATTGTTCCAGTAGTACCAGAAGTTCCTGTAGCAACATTTGACTTAATAGTACATTGTAAGTGGTGAATAACAATTACTCTATCTTCTATTCTTTGGATTAAATATACCGTATTCTGCTATATAAAGTTAGATTTACATTTTTTTCAGTGCGCATACGCGAGAGTGATATAGTAGTTATCCTGTCTTATTGTCTATCCGTCTGTCTATCTGTCTGTCTGTATGTCCGTCTATATGTCTGTCAGTCTATCTGTCTGTCTGTCATGCTCTGATTATGGAGGTTACTGACAATTAACCTTTGACTTAGGTATGAACTTACTCAGCTTTTATAGTCCATATTTAATTTCGAGCTGATTATTGAGAAAATTCGTAGCTTCAGCTCCATGTATCAGCATCTGAGGGTAACATACTCTATAGGCACGTTGTAACCATAAACGGGTGAGTGTCTCTGGCCGGTTTAGCTTCTTCTCTTTTGAAGACAGCTATCACATCTATTGTTTTCATTGCTCGAGCTATATTGATACCTGCCAATAAATTATTCCTTTGGTGGTAATGATTTTGTATTTTATAGCTAGTGGTGTGTAGCGTTAAGTATTCGAACCTTTTGTGATTCATATAAAGTTAGTTCATTTCTGATGTACTTTAACTTAAAGTACAACATGTTTATCATGTTAGTTGATCTTCCTTGAGTATAACATATACTGTAGCTTGAAATAGTTTAGAGTAGTATGTCAATATTTCTCTTATGGTTAGTTAAATTGTAGAAACATAAAAAAATTTTTTTATTAAATTTAGGCCACATACAAATGCTAATAATTTATACATACTTTATCTTGATTCACAGGAACCTATGTATATAATTCTTTAAAAAAAATCGAATTATTTGTCAATATTGTTATTAATAATGGAGTGCAAATATTGAAAGAGTTAATATACACTCCTAATTTATAAGATTTACTTCACAATGTACAACACAATACTAATTACCCTCAAGTAAAAAAAATCGAAAACATTTGTTACAACATAGTCACTTTAAAAAATGTTATTAATAAATATTGTTATTTAGAAACCTGCAATTAGTGCATATAGAAACTTAATATTTTCCCAATGAATATAATTAAAATAAATTTCATTATGGTAAGGACAAGCCAACATGTGGTAATATTCTTAACATAGTTGACTCAATGTTTCACATCATAGTATCATAGAATGTTAGCTATCCGGGCTTGTTGGGACCAAGATGTGTTCTGATAACCGAACACATTCGAAATTTTATTATAAAAGCACTAATGAAGGAGCACAGTCAATTAATTCTTATTGTTTGCAAGTTCTACTATTTATAGATTTACGGTGTTTAGTTAAGTAAAGTGTTCGAATAAAAGAAGTTTGAACAACTGACATTCTATTTTGTATGCATATGAATAAATTAACTGAAAGAATTAGTTGCTTTAAAACATCATAAAAATGCTAATCAATTTATATTCACTAGACTTCATCCAATTCATTAGTATTATTATAAACAGAGTTTGGGGTCCATTATTCCTTAACTCTGTATTATTTATGCTGAAAGTACTACAGAACATGTTGAGACAACAATGTGTGGGGTATTTGCTTTGAACTGCAGTTACATTGGACTGCCTTCACCCAATGCGACTTGGACACTCAATGAAATTCCACTCAATACTGCAGCTTATATTGGTCTTACCATCAATTCTTCATTGTCTGGTGATGTCAATACTTCCATGCTGACTTGGTTGAATGTAACTGCTAAAGCTCAAGGAAGATACTCTTGCACAATAACCAACACTGTTGGCTCCATTAATGTAGATTATTATGTTGCAATAAAATGTACGATATAAGTGTTAAGTGAGTAAGTATAGAAGTATGCTACATGATATTTGATTGTACTCCTTTCCATAAACAAATAATTAATGTTCCTTTTAACATAAATTAGCCATAAATGTTTGTTTATTTTACTGCAAAAGTAATTTTGCTCAGATTATGACGCAGTGATTTGAGGGGAAATAGTACAACAACTGAATAATGACTAAAACAGATTAATTTTAATTTATTAAAATTGATTAGCTGACTTGTGTATATAAAAATGTTTACTAATCCGGACATTGTACTACTAACCCTATTTCGTTTGACCACATATCAAGCAGAATTAATTTAGTGGACATAGGAAGTTACATTTTTATCATTATGTTTGCAGCTCATTCCGGGGCAATACCTGCTTTTGCAATTATTGGAGCATTTATAATCATTATCATCTCTTATTCCATTGGACTTATAGCTAATTACAGATACTATCGTATATGGAGCAATTCCGCAAAGTAAGTATAATTACAGTCAAATACAAATAGATAAATGTATTAATAAAATGTATTAATTCCCCTAAACTTAATTTGTATACCTTGTAATTTGTCAAAATAAGTTACTTGGTGTTTTCGATAAAGCAAGAATTCAGCAGTATGTGCTCAGCATCGCATGGTGTACAACATAGAATTCCCACATTCTCTCACTATAGATAATGATTCCAGTAAATCTGCCCAGTTTGCTTGATGAATGTTACTAGTTTATAACATTAACTTGTTCCTTAGAAATAAAATTGTAAATTTTGTTCTAAACTACTTTAAGGAAAATTATGTTTATTACAATGTTGTATTAAATTATAACAATAATGTTAATAATAGTATTAAAATAATTATATATTCATGATTTTTATTTATTGCAGAAAATATAACTGATTGGTGAAGATATTTCATTATAGTTTTCGGATTTATGATATATAATAGTTTGATTGTATCCATTCATTATTTATGAAGTTAAAATAATTTGTAGTCTAATCATCATGTAACTATTCAGATATTTTAACTTGCGTATCACCTCACTATGTTTATTCTTTTACTGTATATTGCTGAATTCTTCAAGTTCCTTAATATAATTAAATTGTAACACATTTCTTTATAAATACTATAAATATAAAAACATTGTATTTTTTTTAACAAGATGAAAATTGTAGTTAGAATCCCCATGACTATTATTTATATCATAATCAAAAATAAATAAATTACTGGACACTGAGCTCAAAAGCAAGACTGAGGCTTTGGTGCTAAAAACTCGGAATTCCAGATTTTGTTATTGTTACCTAGAAAATATTAAATAATTGTTAGCTAGAATTGTATTTTAGATAATACAAACTGATTCTTTACAATTTTTTTAAATAGTTCCCTCGTAATTAACTACAGCGTTTGTATATTATTTGCTTGATAATTACTACATACCAAATAATTAGAAATTGAAGTACATGTATTTTTAATAATGACATTGAGTTTACTTATGAACAATTTGCATGTCCCTTGAGATAGTATATAGTATTTTATAATGTACAGATCTCTTAGCCTCTATTTCTTTATCAGTATCTTGTACTGTGTGTTGGACTGTAAAACTATAATGCTAAGAACTAAGAAAGAGTGCGAGGAAAGAGATTTCACGGATAGTACAACTATCCTGCTAAGATAAAAAAAAAGTGTGTGAAAATATTGTGACGAACGATTATGACTGCAAGGGAATCAGAAATGTCATGATAATTTTTTCAAAACTGCAAGAGTGATCAGGTTAGATATTGCATAAGGCTGTATCAGCTGAAAGCAAAATACTCTTCTAGTTACAAATTATTTTATAGCCTACACAAATATGATTTATAAGTAAATTTCCATTCATGTTTATTAGATATCTTGGAAAGAAAGAACCACCAAGATATATGCCCTATTAGTACCAATCATTTTTATGCATTGTACTAAGTCATATCATGTCCAAGCAACTCTTCCACACTACCCAATTGATTGGGACAACTTTAGGATAGCTGTAGTATACATAACTAAACTACTATAATGTAATAATAAAATACAAATGGTTTTATGTTGTATTGTTCATATAATCCCAATATCTGTTTATTGTTACGCATTAAGTGTTATGGGCCATTAATCCCAAAATAATATATTTTGTAAACATTACACCATAAGCCAAAAAATAACAACGTATCTCCCAAAATTACGGCAGTATGTTGTTACTATTACATACAAATATTTTAGCAGTGCTAAACTGTTAATTTTTGTAACCACCATTGGTTGTTTAGCAACCTCTCTGTAGTGAGGTACTTGACACTTTTCACTATGAAAGAAAACTTCAGGTAAGTGTTCTTACTTAGCTAATTTTTATAAAACCTTTGTGATTATACATTATGTCAATTTTATTATTAACATCAAAAAATGAATTAATGTCTACATAAATACTATGAGTTGTTGTATAGTCTGTTTTAGAAGAAAATACGTGAAAACAAGATAAAAGAATAAAACTTTTTTTTCACATTATTACGAAGTACCTATTAGCTAATATGCTTTGAAATAGTAATCTCAGCTAATTTTAGAATACCCTGTAACAATAAGTACAAAACTATCATACTTTAGCCTCAAAATTTATCTTATAAAAAATTATAATTTTAATTATTTTGATGTGAATTAATTCTTACATTTTCTTAAATTATGAGTTAGCTTTTAACATTGTCCAACCCATTAACTAAAATAATTTCATTGCTTGTTCCTGTTTTCACTGGTTGTAGGAAAAGTGATTTTACTTAGTATTTATTTTTATTTACTTAGTTGGTTTCAATTTGTATTTTGACTCCACTGATCTAGTAGCATTACCAAAACTTCAGCTGACTTCACAGGTAGTAGTCACTATCTATTAAAATGCTGCAGATGATGCCACCATTATCATCAGCTATGAATCCACTTTTACTGACTTTTTTCAAAGTGTAAGAAATCTGCATCTCTTTTAACTGACCAGAAACATAACTGACCTATATATGAAATTGTGCATAGCTAAAAACTTTGTTTAATGGAATGTTTATTAAAGTCCAAAATTGTTATTGTTGTAGTTGTAATTCTATAAAAGTTAGCACCTATGTTCGATCCTCATCCTCATAATGGTGAATTTGTCGTGTGCATGAGGCATATCAATCATTATTATAGATCAAGCTTGAGTGCCAACTTTTCTTTGCATGAAGGAATTTAGGCCACACCCCATTTAATTTTGTTTACATTCTCAGCAATTTTGACTGTGCCTCCAGAATTTGGACTGTTATGAAAGTCATTGTATATGTATGGACTATAATGCAAAAAAACCCATAACTTTATTCTTGAACATAATTAGAATGTGCAATAATTATGGCCACAAATTGACAATAATGTTATAGGTTTTATTCAACTAGATATTTTCCGAAAAGGACTGAACAATTATATGTAATTTTATTCATGTCTAGATTAGCAGGCCAATTATTGTCCAGGACCATTAATAGTGTTGTAAGGAACCCAGGAATGTGGCTTTTACTTAAGCTTTTACATACTCAGCACCTCTTCATACTAAGTTTACTCAAATAACTGGAATGATGAAATAGTGCAAACCCAAATAACTCTTATATAAACAAATTGAATACATATAGGTTGATGTGTGTTTTGTAAGTGTGTATGTGCTATGAGCCATGAATCCCCAAAAATTGTATTTTGTAAACATCATATTATTATGATAAACAATTATTCTGCACTGTTCAATCTAGCAATAACCTAAAAACAGTGACATTAAAAAAAAAAAAGATAACGTGATCTAAAAAAACAGCAATATTTTCTTTGAAATAGGGTATCATATCCAGGAGCAGATAAGGGTAAGAGAGTGATTTCAGTTCAGAATAAATTTCGTGTATGGCTTCAAAACTAACTGTTTTAAGCTTTTGAGTAGAGAATTGAATTTGAGAATAATTTACTGCTATTTTCTTCAATTTTTTCTTCCTTAGTCCTTTTTTTAATATTCTTCTCTTGCTTTCAATATAACCATAAGATTAATACAAATACAACAACATCTGTTGAATACTATCAGTGATAAAATTAGATATTATAATAGTATTACAAGTTAGACACTAGAATCAAACCCAGCATTTCCTTGCTATGTAGTGTTTATATAACCCTTTAATGTAGCCCACTGACAATTAATTTACAAACTTGCAAGTAAATTGCAAACTCTAAGGATATTGGCGTAATGTTTGTCCATTGAAAAGCAGTTTGTGAGGCATAAGAGAGGTGAAAAGGTCAATAAGGAGACAGAGTGAGGGGAAGTGATGGATTGGAAATGAAAGGGTAGTGGTGAAGAGTGTTAGTTTAGAATGGATAGAGAGTGAGGAAAGGAGTTGACAATAACAGGAAGTCTTGAGTGAGAAATTAAATGAAGGAGAAATGGAAGTTTCAGATGTGTACTCTGACTTCTCAAAGTTAACGAGTTCACATGTAGAACTCTTTAGAGGGTGCGGTGATATTTTATATGATTACTGCCACTATTTTATAGCAGCTACCAAAACATGTAAGAAAACCTAAAGAAATATGATAAGCTAAATACATGACTATGACTTATTAAACAAAAACAGTTTTGTCCCAAATATTTTACTTCAGAAAATATCAATAAATTACCTGAAATACTCATTTCATATAAAAACAACCCTGAAAATAATTTCACTGAAGAAAAATATGATAATGAGATCATCAGCTCTCCTTTGAATCAAGCATTGTATTGAAATGACATTTCTAGCGATTCATGCAATAGAGAGATGGTATTAATGATGAGATAAGAGGTAATGTGAAAATAATTCAATCGCTTAAGGAATTCACAATGTTTAATTTTAATTATTGTAAGAAATAAGAAAGGCACACTCACTAATTGTAGAACTTACACAAACTTTATACATACAACAAACTTTTAAATAATTAATGAATAGCCTGCTTGCAATAGATTATGAAATATATGATCGTTCCAAAAACTTTAGTCTAAATTATAATACTACATTACTACCTTCAAAATGTTCATAATATGATTATTTAAACTGTCTGTACAATACATGTGATCTAGAGAAATAAAAGGAATTAAATACTGATATTTGACCACTTATAACACTTTTGTAATGTAAACTTAACTATAACGAATCCTAGTATTCTATAGGCTTATACTCACCTCTAATGCTCTTTAAAAGTTATTGTTTATCTTATTTATCTTTTTTTCCTTCATTATTTTTAAATAAATGATGAAAAAGTAGATAATTCAATCAAACGAAATTGGTATTAGTTGTTTGTTCTTCCTAGAATAAAAGTCACATGATGTCATGTTGTTTTTAGAATCAGAAAGATTTTATAGTGTATTCATAATGAATTTTAAAGCTTAATTAGCTGACCCATTGAAAAGTAAAATCTTTAAAAGTTTATTTAAAATCTTAGTGAAGGTAACCAATAACACAACAACAGATGTCTGTATTTATGTAGTGACATAATAATAATTACACAATGCAGTATAATGGTAGGCAGGCCTAGGGTAACTCAATTTACTTAGAATAAAAATAACAATGAAAGTATACATGAAGAATTCGTTGGTTTCAAATAAATAAAATCAACCTAATAATTTCACGTTTCAACTCTATATAGCGCACGTTATAATGAATCCTACAACTAATATAGCGGTACCGTGGCGCGTAAAGCAGACGGGTCTGTTGTAATAGCTATTATACAGTGGTGAACATTATGGCTAGATTTCTATATGTAGTGCGATTATTTTTCGTTCTGATCATTATGCCAGGACAGTTTCTGAGAGGTAAGCCTTTCTATGTAGCTAGATTAATTTTTTTCATTATTAAGAAGCAATAATAAGTATAAAAGTTATAGTTTGCTATTAAAATGACAAGCAATTGACTTAAAGTGAGATAATTTAGAACCTTAACGTAAACACCTCACGAGGCCTTAACTTTAAAACACTATGTTTTACAAGAGGGCTGTAATAAATACTACTTAAATTTCATTAACATACCTTTGAGACCATTTTGTTATTCAGCATGAATATAAAATTTAGCTAATATACAAGTCAATATTCATAATATTGAAATATGCACAACACATAAAATGATTTGAAAGGACATCTTTCTTTTGTTTTATCATGTTACAGTCAAGAAAGGCTGAATATTTCAGTAGCTACAAGTTATAAGTTCTAAAACAAATTTAGATGCTATTGTGTCTTCTTTTCATTCAAAATTTTCTACATTTTTTGTGTATTTTTGTATGTTGGTTGCACGTCACAACTACCAAGGCCAATATTTATTGTGTGCAATTGGTTGCCAACTCATATATTACTAAAGTTTATGAGTGTACTAGAATAATTACTCAGAACTAGTTCCATTTAAGTGACTTGCATTTTTAATTTTTCTGTGCTTCATATAATTGTTCATTAAAGGCACACGAGAACTTCACTTTCATTAACACTAATACACAATAAAGATGACTGAAAGTATTATTCATTATAGAATTTTGTCAACTAGCATGTAAACTAAAGAAAACTTTACAAAATATACTATAAAGTATTTTGTTATTGTAGTCAGACATAACTGGCCCTAAAATGAAGGAAACACAAGGTGAAATTGTGTTTGGTTGCAGGTAGTAACATGACCATTCAAAAATGGATGGTTGAACAATATGTCAGATACTGAAACACTATAATTTGTATCTTTTTGCTTACAGATACTACAATGATGAATTTCACATTCTAGCTATTGTTTCCTTAAACATTATTTGTATACTCTGTCAGCAATTGTATTATGTGCAGGAACAGCTCAGCATTGTCAGGAGAATGCAACTTTGTCAATTCCATTTGGTTCAGTCTCTGTAGGAGTTGTCAACACTACAGCTCCATTTTGTTTTATATGTGGTGATAATGTAGCCACATTCAGTCTAGCTGGAGTAATGCTGACAGATTCTGAAGATTATTTCATTGATATGTCTATTGATGCACTTGTGATAAACTATTGGACTAGTTTAATGTTTGATGCCAACAGAGCCATCAGTGTGGAATGTGTTAGTACTGCTGGTACTCCTATTACTTACAGAGGGACATTCTTCTCAGAACGTGAGTTGAATGTAATATTTTGTAGAATATTGAGTTTGTACATGAAGATATGTTAAACCGGTGAACATGAAAATTTCCATTGAGTGAATATTTTAATTTTATTTTATAGCTGCAGGATCACTTGCTATTTCACATTCAATGCCATTTAATGAAGATGCCAGCGTGTCAATAATTTGTGTAAATGAAAATCAAAATGAGAAATTTCGAGGCAGTCCTCAGTGGCGATCCCCCAATGGCAATAATGTTGGCACTAGAAATCAAGTAGTGGCAACTTTAGAGATAGCTAGAGTCACCAGACACCAGGCGGGAACATACACTTGCCATGTTCCAGGAGTACTGGAAATTTCTGCAGCAAAGTATCATTTGGTAATACATTGTAAGTTATATATCATATGTAAATAGTTGTATAATTAAAAATTTTAATGAAGTCAAAAGATTTCTTACACATTATTTTTACTTAAATTACAATATCTTCTAAGATTATTTTACAAATTGCTGGGTGACAGTACCAAAGATGTAGATTATTTGCTGTTGCATTATAAAATGCAACAGTTTAAATTAATTCTGTCTCTATTACACTGAATGTTCTTTTATGTACCCAAGTATCTAAACTAACTACAGCAATACCTCTGTATTTAGGTAAAATCATATAAAAAAGCTATCAAGTTTAATAGAATTATGTCCTCATTCAACTATAATCACGTAACTAGATAAAGTGACCATAAATTGATTAAACATAGCTACTCCTAAATGGTCATAATAATATTGTTTCATGATTTTATAGAACTACTGTAAAATAATATTAATGTCTATGCAAAATTAAAAAGCTAATTTGCTAACATTGGTTGATTTAAAAAAAAGGGAATAATTGCAATATCCAGTATTGCAATTAGATCACTGTATCCCATTTAATACACTGATGTTATTAGTTCCGAATTTTAATAGTTTGATATTTGATGCTTAGATATTGAGGCAAAAAGTACTGCAAAACATGTTGAGACCACAAGGTGTGAAGTCCTGGCTTTGAACTGCAGTTACATTGGCTTTCCTTCACCTAATGTAACCTGGACTCTCAATGGAATCCCTCTCAATGCAACAGCTGATACTGGTCTTATAATAAATTCTTCAATAACTAATGAAGTCTATACATCCATGCTGACATGGTTAAATGTACCTAATAGAGCACAAGGAAATTATTCTTGCATACTCTCCAATACTGTTGGCTCCATTAATTTAGAATTTTATGTCACAGTAGAATGTAAGACATAGGTTGTATAAAAAGTATGTTTATATTGTACAATTATGCCTTACGATAAATGATATGCACATCTATTATTAAAAGACAAGCCTTATATAAATATGATCATGCATACATTTTAGGTGTCATAAATGATTTTAGGATAGTATAGTACACTAACATAACATCCTTTAATAACTAGAAGAAGGATAACTATTACAACTTAGTTCATATGAACAAATAAGGAAGTTGACTAATCTGGTTTATGTTCCTCACTATATTATATATTTTAGTTAAAACACACATATAGCAGATAATTAATTTATACACAAAATTATAGTTTGTTCCTCAATTTCTCTAATTTTTTCCTACTTTTCTATCCCTCCTCACTGTTTACTCCAGCTCACTCGGGGTCACCACTTGCTTATGTGGTTATTGGAGGATCTATTCTAGCTATCATCTCTTATTCTATAGGACTTGTAGCTAATTATAGATACCTCCGTAAGCTGTCAGAAATAAAGAAATTCCTTGAAGTAAGTACAATTCTATTGTATTATTCTTTTAGAATTATTATTTCATTGAAATTAGAAATTTTTCACATTTACTTTACGAAAAAAAAATCATATTTATCTTTCATAAGGGAAAGTTTCAGGAGTATGGTTCACTACAGATTTGACACAATTGAAAACATACTTTGTTGTCCACATTCTCTTTAAAATACCAATATTATTAAAATTCTCTCAAACTTCAGTACCATGAAAGTATGAATGTTGACGACAATTATTTGAGATTTTAAATTAATAAAGAGTTATTTTAGTTTATTTTTTTGGAAACCATTATTGCTCTGCAAAGCATGTCACCTAAGTTGCCTTTATAAATTAATATGGCACATTACATCATTAAAATTTGTACAAATGAATATAACTAACACTTATTGTTAGATATACCATTTTGTGCAATTTTTAGCTTTCCCCTAAATATGTAATATTTTAGAAATATTGAGAAAGATAATGCCTGAATTATTTATGGTGACTAGATACATTGATAAAAAATACATGTTTTTCTTCGTTTCCAAACAAAAGGAATCCAATCCAGTATATTGCATTTTGCTTGAATAAATACAAAACACTTCATTCATGGACCTCATTTGAATAAACTTCAATCACCATGAGCTAGACATAACATTTTATTTTATTACAAAAGAACTTCACAAGATATTGGCATAATTTTTTAAATATATTTATTTCCGGTAGTATAGCCTGTGGGTGAAGGTATTTGTTTAGATGGATTCCAATATTTATGCTGTTCACTCCTGTCATCTCGTTATTGTTTTCAAACGTGATATGCCACCGCTTTATTTAATTTTATTTCTTTGCTCTCTCTTCCTAGTCCCGTAAAATATTGCATAATTTGTCTGTTCATTTCTCATTATTGTAGAATTTTACAATTCGTCTGCAGCTATAATTATTATTCTAGTTTGGCTATTAGCCATTATAGCTAAAATTTTAATAATGAATTAAAAATAAAGTTCAATAGAAAAGAATTGTTCAACTTCCACTGATAATAACTGCTTTGGAGTACTGGTACCTCAGCAGTAGTTAAAATTTGCAGATTAAGTCACATGAAATAAATTTATATATTATACATCTACCGTTCATGCATATAAAGTAAAGCAACTACTTGGAGGCTAGCTAATTTGGGCACAATTAATTACATTTTTTTAAAATATAAAAAGTTGCAGTAACTTTTCCTCTGTTTATACTGTTACATTTTGAACTTTATTAAGAAACTGCTCTAAGAAGAATTTTATATGGGACCAGATTGGTGTATTTTGTTTCATTCACCTGTGACTACAAAGTCTACGCTTCATGTTTATCTCTGATTGCAATATTAACAACTAACTTAGAAATCAGGTATGCTCATCATCACGACTGACTACATTATCTAGTCAGTCACTGAGGAAAAGTATTATATCAATGTTAAAATTATTACCATGTAATCATTGTGCACATTATTAATGCCTCTTATATGATATTTGCCACTCACTCTTTATTATAGTCATATGGTCAGTCATTCATTATGAAAATGATTAAAACTGTATGTCTAGTTCTCCTACCTATGTAATGCATAACAATCTCACAGTTGTTGTTGAAAACAAGTAATGGTTTAGGTATCGTGAATAGATGTATATTCATGTGCTTGAAAACTAAGAAAGATTGAATATGAGGATTTTTCAGTAGTTTATTTAGTCATACTGAAAGGATCCATATACACAACCAAGGCAAATGATTTTTTGACTGTGTATGTCATCATGCTATGACCAAGGTCGTCACATCTGCAGATTCTAATTTCGAGTTACAATTGAATGATTTACTACTATATAGTCTATCTACATGTATTCAGTTGCTATTCAACTATTGATACATTAATTAGCTTTCTACTACATTCATTAGTTTTAAGTTGTTCTCTTGTATTATTATTATTATTTCCTTTCCTGTTGTCAGGGTTACAGGCAACTACCAGCCAGCTGGTCATCATTAGTCCTCTCATTTCTGTATATCTGTTCAGTGTGTTTGTGTGTGTTTTCCCAATAATTATTGTATTTAATTTTATAGAATCTGAAGGTAATTTTCTTGTAAGAGAGGATTATTGGCAGACACCTTTCCTTTCACTGAAGCCTTGAAGGAATAACCCAACACATCATGACACCAGATGCTTAAAAATATTATAACAGGGTACTTAAGTTAAATGTAGTGATATGTACTACCAAAAAAATCATAAAATGATTTTAAAAAGGAGCCAACCTTAATTGAAATAACTAAAGTTTTACATTCTGGAGAGGTTAGAATTGAGATAGCTATTTCAACAAAGGGTAGATTACTATTAATATCATAGACACTAAATTATTAGTTTCAAATGAATTATGTGACATTCTTTTACTGTGGGGCTTCATTGATTTATTTGTTCATCATCATCTCCTCCTTCTTTTTAGAATTTGATATTTAAGTGAATTGTGTAGTTATGCTACAATATCTTGGACAAATCATACAGATTAATGGAGTTGTATTTGTTGGTAACACCACTATTCACTTTATATTTTAGCTCTACGTTATATCAGATACTGATCAAGCTAACTCATTTGTATCTCAATAATATAGATTCAAAGTTTAATCCTAAGTTATAGCATGTTTTCTTACAAGCTCCTAACAGTGGTGTTCACAATCACCATAGCAATTGTTGTAGTAGTCAGTAGTAGATTGTGGTAAAGTATAGCACTTGTGGCTAGATAGCATCAAATCTACATAATTCATACCAACTTAATTTTCAGTTGAGATAAGAGACTATGACTAGAATAAGTTGGTTTAAGACACTGGTGTTAAGAAAAAAATGTGGCCATTCCCTTGTATAACCTAATGTTTCTATAGTTAATTTTATACAACTTTTAATTGCTTCTGCTGTCTATGTAATAGGTGAGCGAGCGAAGCGAGCGAGACCCTCTCAGGGGTAACACAATTGAAAATCGGGGATGTTTGTTTATTGGCAAGCGAGCAGAGCGAGCGAGCAGAAAGTATTAGGGGTGAATAAGTAAAAATTTGTAACTACGAAAATCAAACATAATTTGAAATGGTCATATGAAATGAGAATAAGTGTTGCACTCGACCCATAACAGTTGTTCTAAACATTCCCAGGTAACCAACCAAACAAATTACACACTCCTATCAACTTTTTAAATAATAGATTATTAGTAGAGAAAAATACATATACATCATAATACTTATTACATGAGTCAGAGTATGATATGGCGAAATATTTCATGAGTAGGCTAATTTATTTTCAAGTGCCAGAGGTGAGTGAAAATATAGCCTGTGAGTGAAATATCTAGCCATAGCGTACGTGGCCAATTATCGACCACATTTCAACTTACCATTATTTATCCTACCCGAACCTAGTCAAGAACATCGTAATGCAACTGGACGATAATACAACTCTTCAGGACGATGTATGGCAAATTTCGGGTCACTGGCCTCCTCCGTGACTGGGTTATATAACGGCAACCGTAGCTGGTTGAGAACCGGATATCGACCACCGGTACTTAATACCGTTCACTCAATTAGTCCACATTGACTTATTATCGACCAAGTGTCAAACTTTGTGCTGTATCATAAGCCCTATGTTTTATAGAAAAATTATACTTGGTACTCATTTTAGTAAATGTCATTACAAATTGAAAAATCATTACTGGGAACAACTGAAAAAAAAAAGAAGATACAATAAACATGATTGAAGTACTGATCGAATTGATGAATTTTTTTTTGTTTTTTTGTAGCTATATAACATACTGAAGACACAACAATTGTTTTGAAGAGTGACATAGCTACTTGATTGAAATTATTGATTTTTTTTTTTTGATTTTTTTTATATTTTTAAACACAGTGATGACATAGCAATTCTTTTCCGAAAGTATCGACACGAGTCTCAATGATGCATTCTTCATGTAGCCAGCGGGAACATGGACACTGCACCCACTCCATTTCTTCTTCTTCTTCATACTCTTCATAGCATACACAGCACTTGTTAGATTCAATCACATCATCCAGCCTAGTTGACTGATCTTCTTGAACACACCTTGAGCGGAGGGTTCGTTTGTGATTGCCACTCTCTGCATTCTTGGGTTTCCCCCTCTGTTCTGCCTTCTCCTTCTGTTTCTGTTCTTTCTCAACTCTTTTCCTTTCCTTTTCTCTTAGCTTTTCTTCTGCCTTACGCGCCATTTCTTTCACTCTCTTAGCCTTCTGTTCAGTCTTTTTTTGTTGCTCTTCTAGTCTCTGCTGTTTTTTCTCTTCTCGTTCTTTTTTTCTCCTAATCTTTTCTTCCTCTTTCTGCTTCTTTTTCTGTTCCTGCTCTTTGATAATGGCAAAACATTCAGTACTGGTTAATACACGAGCTCCAGTCATAGCTCTCATCTTGGTTGTCTCTGGCGTCCTTGTTCGATATTTTGGTGTGGCATCTGGCAGTGTTAGATATTTCGCGAGTGGACTGACTTTGGTTGTTGTAAAGGAGTTACCCTGAGAAGGTGTGGCACTACCAGAAGAAGATGCATGAGAGGCAGACGCTTCTGAGGCAGATGCATCTGAGGCGACTTCTGTGACGATATTATCTGGAGCTGGAGTTTGATGTGAAAGTGGCACTTCCAATGTTTGTGACTGTGCATCATTGTCGTCGGCACTTAATGGTACATGTGAAGGTGAAACAGGAGTCGAAAACATCTCAGGAGAACTCACAGGTGTCTCATATGCTAATATTTCATCATCACTTTCACTGACCGGGTTTAGAGTAGGCACATCTTGAAAAGTGTCAGCAATGCTAGTCATTCCAGCCTGTGGATGGGCCATTGTCAACCAAGCCTCATATTCAGCGTCTGGAATATCGTACCCTTCTTTGTAACGTCTCTCAAAAAGCTCAAGTTTCTCTGGAGGGAATACAATATCTGAATCAGTGTTAGTGGTCACAGGAAATTTTGCGACAACAGCAGGTGATGTTGATCTGGAGACTATAGCATTGACAGGAGGGGATTTGGCAACAGTGGCCCCAATGCCATCAGCAGAGTTGGTGGTGGAATTGTTACTGGTCGGTGAAGTGCCATCAGATGAATCGGTGTCAACAGGGTCAAGATTCATAATTGCATTACGATTGAAGGGGTGCACACCACACTTTCTAAATCCAGCCATAATATTGGACGGCGTTAGTGCTCGCATCCATGCAACAGAGAACACCTACAATAATGACAAAGTTATATTGTTACAGTAATATATTGGGGTCAGCTACAAAGATAAAATGTCAGAATTAGCTAGCTACATCTGCAATTTATTATTTTTTAGGCCATTTCATCACATTGGTTTATTGAAATTAATTTAAAATGTTTAGATACCTTGTTAAAGTTGTATTTATTAATAACAACACCGGGATTTGTCTGTTGATGGTAATGACAAGAATCTGACCAGTGACGCTTCAAAGATCCAAAAACTGAGCAGTCAAGGGGCTGTGATTCATGGGAAGTATGTGGTGGGAGACAAAATAGAATAATGTTCTCTTTCTGTGAATCTCAATGCTTACAGGCTCATAGTGAGAGCTGTGACCGTCCAGAAGTAAAATTATTGGCCGTCCTGGAACTACATACCGTAGGAAATGATTTTTTAGCCAGCTGCGAAAAAGTTCTTGATCTGTCCACCCTTTGCCAGACATTCCGTAATAAGTTCCTGGCACTTCATTCTGAGTCCAAAGATGATTTAAATACTTCCCTTCAATAATAACCATAGGTGGAATGGAATTCCCTATGGCATTAACGCAACCAATAACAGTTATTTGCTCTTTTTTGCCTGATACCCTGTATCGAACCTTTTTCTGCCCAGATTTTGTAATTATATTAGGGGGACGAGGGTCAAGGGGAATCCCACTTTCGTCCATGTTGTATATTTGCGCTGGGCTTCCTACTTTTGCAACACACTTCTCGAGGAGGTCGAAATATTTTTTCAGTGCAGCAGAGTTAGTACAATCCATTCGAACATGAGCCGTTGCGTCTCCACGCCGAAGTGACAGTGTTGGATTACGCTCCATGAACCTTCTAAACCACCCACTGGACAATCTCTTGTGGTCTTGCGGCATAATGCCTTTCTCTCTGGCTACAATTTCAACCATGTTAAGCACTTGCCTTCTGGTCTTGCCATATCCTAGCTGAGCTATATGAACCAAATGGTCAGTGAGACACTTCTCTTCTTCTTGTGTTAAAAATGGCCTTCGTCCAGGGTTTGTTCCATGTACCACCCTCCCTCCCAATCGATCCTTAAGGGTACTGCTAGGAAGGCCATACATCCGAGCAGCTTCATTAACACCAAATCTGCCTGCTTTGACCGCTTCCATGGCCAAGACCATGCTTTTGTTACTCCATTGTTTCCTCTTCTTGGGTAGAGGTGGCGATTCAGCAGCAGCTGTTTTCCTTCTTTTTTTTCCGCGCGGCATTCACTTCACTGAAAAAAAGGTCAAAGGATAACAATTAAGCATCGTGGCATTTTCCACAGCTTACCTGTGAAGTTAAAAACTCAAGCAAGCAACCGAGAAGCAACCGTAAATAAAACAAAAAGAAACTAAAGACACCAGCATTTTACAATTTCCAAGTCTCCGTGAACTACTGCCTGTACTCCGCCTACTACGAGTAATTCCCGGATATTATAGTGACACGTCCGTAATCTAGGTAAGTCGATAATTAGGTCGAAACAGGTCGATAACAGGTACTGGTCGATATATGGCCACTTACGCTAAGACAAATTCCGCTAGCTGTATGGCGGAAGCAATGAATTATTGCGAAGGCGGAAGCAATAAATTAATGCGAAGGCTGAAGACACGCCAAACTGCACCCAATCTGAACTAGAGCACTAAGAGTGCAAACCCTCAGCTTTAGTTAAAAATGCAATAATTTTCAAGAGAAGAAACTATTGTAATAACCAAGTTCTTGAAATGTTCAGCTTGTAACAATAATAGTTATTCTGTTTTTATGAATATAAATTTTAACTGATCAAGCTGGGGTATTTAGTATTGGCCTGTTTGCATCTCTGGGATTCTTCATTTTTAGGAGCATGAATATTTAGTATCGGCCATTCGGGAACATTGTTTGGATAGCAGACAGTTGATGAAAAAACACACCTCCAGCAGAAGAAATTTCAAATACCAAACAAACAAATTAAGCACCTGAACTACAGAACGCGCATTCGGGGTAAAACTTTTTATGCTCATGTGAGCGCGCGTGATTCTAAATGGCAGCCAAACGATTGAATATGCGCGGCCGTATAGCAACACTCACGGGTTGGCCGTATAGCAACACTCATGGATAGTGTTTGCCTTTCCTAAATAGTGTAAGCAAAAAGCTAAATACCATAAAGGTTGATACCAATTATATACATCATAATTATGGGGGAAAGATATAATGGCAAGTTAAAAAACAACAACAACAAAATTTAAGTATTAGTGATTTATTATAAAGATGGTGCAAACTCTATTTGAAATTGCTGATTTGCTCCAGTTAAATTACATAGTCATACAAGCTATCACTTGATCTAGCATATTGAATAGATGATACTTTGGATTTGAGATAGCTTTACATTGTATGCCCCATTAGATGAAGTTTTTTTGAAGATTAGCATCTGACTATAATTTATCAAACAGTATATTAATTATATGTCATCTGCATCTGTATCACCATATCTGGTCCATTTTAGTATGCTTTAAAATTCTGTGTATATTTTGGGAATAGAATAAGTAATTAAGATAAAACTTAGTGAATGTAACTGAAATACATTAATCTTTAATTTGCATGGGCCAGTTTCCATAGAAACGATCCTGACCTTTGAACCCATGATTTTAATTAATATATATGTTTCTGTATGTAGTCTATCACAGATTGGAAGTAAATGAAGTTTGTTTTTTTTTGGAACCAGTATAAGAGTCTTGATGATTCCAAGTTCAGTTTACCACAATTATGTAAAAAAAAATTTATTAATTTCTTTTGTGATGGCAATTTAATAATTATATAGTGTGTGGAAAATGTATGCAGTTTATGATACTTCCATGAATCATGTTAATAATGCAGAAACTATAAGTTTAATAATGTTTTTACAATCCCTAGTTTTAAAAATGTTCAAAATATTATGTATGTCTATGTTATGATCAATCAAAATCTACTGCGAAATGGCTATAGTTGACAGTTAATATAATATTACATTATTCATTCATTCCAATCCTTCGATGTTATTTTACAGCAGTTTTATACTTCTTTAATCTTTTATCAAGTTCTTTTCCTGGAGTGAGCCCTTCGAGATAGCAAAACATGTAGTGACGTACTTTGCGAAAATGGTTTTGAATATTTTCTACGGAAACAGAGTCATATGCTAGAGGGATATTTTTGCGAAGAGAGGGAAAGGTGTACTTGCAATGTCCCTTAGTGAAGCGTTTCAACTGTGCCTAAACCCTTTCAATAGGATTTAGTTCAGGATGGAAGAAAGCATGGGATAGGTCCAGTTCAGTCAGAATCTGTTCAATCATACTTTTCTCATTCCTGAAATCTGCATGTTCAGCTAAAGTTTCACGCATCCAATCTGCTCCTTTTCCCCAAGTAGAAATGCCTCGCTCCTCTAATACCATCTTAAGCCGCCCTTTAGCAACTTTAGTTCCATCAGAAGCTGTAGTGTACATACGCCATGTTTTTCCATTCCACAATGTATCATGCATTATTCTCTGTTTTCCACCTGGACGAACACTCATTTTATTTACATCCAAGACATCATCTGCCATTGCTGCATGACAGCTGCTGTGATCAAATACCCAGACATGCCTCCAGCCTTCCTCTTTGGGATACTTGATTTCAGCAATAATAACTGCTCGTTTCATCTGAGCAACAAATTTATCACGGGTCCAGTAGCCCTCTTTACTCTCTCCATACTCAAGGAATTCTCGAGCATACTTCCGAATATTGGGATGAGTACATTTGGCTGCCTCATATTCTGTATCAGAGAAGGCTAAGAATCCATTATACTCCTCGATAAAGTCTGAGACCATAATTCCAGACCCCTTACTCTTTGGTTTCAGCATTTTTTCTCCCTTATAACCCCACTGTGAAGACTAGTCTTCATTGGACATGAAAGTTGACTCATCATGAAACAGTACAACTGTTTTTGCACGCCTTTCACTGACTGGAGCATCAATATCAGTTGGCAGAGAACTTGCTGCTTCCTCAGTGGGAGCGTTGGTGAAATGGAGGAAGCCCACTTTGAACATTTTGCGTAAAAATATCTTGCGTGACTCAATGACATCACTACGCTCATGACCATCAATGAAAATTCCCTTTTGTGTAGTCAAAACTTCAAAACCAAGTTGATGAAGCCACTTGCGAGCAGTTTCCAGGCACACTTTCCGAGGAAAGCCAGGCTCTAATGTGGAAGCAAAGAATTGTTTACCCAACAACAAAAATCAATAGAAGTAAGATTTGGTCTTCCCTTTACAGCTGCATTGCTTCTTACATATTCAGTAACTTTCTTGTTGAGGTCTTCATCATCCCACACACAATAGCGTTGATATTTTCCATGCTGTGCTTCTGGAAACTCTCCATTATTTTCAATCAGTGAAGTTCTCCAACGTCGAACTGTTCTGTCGCTTCGGTTAATCATCTGAGCAGCATACTCTGCAGCCTTAGTTTCAGTAAAGGAGAACATATCAACTAATTGGTAACACAGAAATATTGCTATTGACTTCACATCATCCTTTCCCATAGCCTGAAGCCACTCCTCAACAAACTTCTTCATAATTTCCTGTGATGTCAAAGTGTTAGTTGGGTAGCTTCCATACTTGCCTGATCATTCCCTAAACTTAAGCTTGCCTCCTCTCCTTCAAATCTCAAACCTTCCATGGATGATGCTGTAGATTGTGATTCACTAGGACCAGCAAGTTCTGATCCAATAGCCTCCACACTTGCCTGATCTTCCCCAAAACTTAGGCTTACCTCTTCTCCTTCTAATCTCAAACCTTCTACGGATGATACCAAAGGGTGTGGTAATAGAAGACTGGGGAAGGCGGCGGCGGTTTCAAAAAGGAAGGCGAAAGCCAGAAAGAGAAGGCAAAAGGCGATTAATTGTTAAAGGGGTCGGAATCGGTGAGGTAAAGCAGCATAGGTTTAAAAGAGAACCGAAGAAAAGGAAAAAATGCTAGTAATTAGCTAATATTGTAAGTCAAATGCAGGTGGAATCGACGGTAAAGGCAGAGTAGGGTTCAAAAAGGAATGTGGAAGTACGAAAAAGAAGGCAAAAGTTTCGCAAAACTTTAAGTCCCCTATCATGATAGTCAAGTAGGACAGAGAGAATTAGAAGCAGGAGGTAGAAAAGCTGTAGGAAGGAATGGTTGGGGATAAGAAGAGCTGAGATAGTTAAAAAAAAAAAGAGAGAGCAGGGAACTTAACCAATGGTAGAGAATGATAACTGAGCAAGATAACTTGTGCTACTCATTCTTACTTTATGCAATTATGTCAAGTGCCACTGTGTGGCTGGGTACTTGCTAGTTGTTAATATTGGTATTTTATGACAATTTTACAACCTGTGAATGTCTCAAGATTTTCAGAAGATTACAACCGTTTTGCACAAATTAAGCTCCCGATGTTGTGCAATTGTCCAAGTGTATTAGCCAAATAGAAGAATAACTTACAATAGTACTGTTTTGAAGATTGAAACTATTAACATTTATTTCGCTAAGTGTAGAAGAAAGACATTCAGAAGAACTTTGATATGTCAAAATATTTACTTTTGATTGATGTCCAGCTATTCTCAAAGGCCTGATACCCATGAAATTAGGAGGCATACAAACTCCAATTATGTCATTTTCTTGAATTTGAAAATATTCATTTCTTATAAAAGAAAAACAGGAAAAAAAATAAAACTTTTTTTGCTTTACTTCAATTTGTTTCCTGCTGTTTAGTTCAAAATACTACTACCAGCAGATAATCTGCGTACACAATAAATGTAGAATAAATTGTTATATGAATTGGAGAACTTCTTTCCTCAGAGTAAAAGCAGAAACTCCATCCAGTGACTATACCTTTACACTGAAATGGAGTCTGGAAGTTGAGAAGTAATTTTGATGTGCCCAAATTGCCCAAAGGTATTGTGAGATTAGTTCCAAAAATTGGACAACATTCACCGATATCAGTAATAAAATGTATACAAATACCACATACTAACTTCAGTTAAATGAGAGAGAGCACATGGCACAATATCACACTATGTAAGCTTTCAGTTAAATGTTTTGCATTTTTCTGACTTAACTTATAATTCAAGCATAATATATCTGACACAGATACTTAAAAATAAGTGCACAATTCAAGAAAAAAGTGGGTGTGTTTTAGTTACAGACAACATGTACAAATATTTTTCTGGATGCATCCATTCATTCCAACAATTTACAACAATTTAAGGAATGGTTGCATGGTAATCTGTTATATACATAATTACATTATTATATATATAATATATATATATATATATATTTATTTATTCCACCCTAGATATCTTCACAATGATATTTTTAGGTACATGACTGTGATTTCAAGCTATACTGCCAAGCTCATTACCCCTGTAGTTATAGCAACCTGCCAAACTTTTCAATTTTCAGCTACCTTCCTCTGGTGTACCCTGCTCTTTACCCTGCTCAACAGGGTTAGAGCAGCTGCTAAAATATCAGCTGGGGATGTGGGTAGCCCTACAACCAACTTTAGGCTGTGAGTTACCCTTCCTCTAGTACTAACTACAGTAGTGAAGATAGCTAGTGTGGAATAAACCACTTATTACACTTGTCATAGTGTTATGGCAAGATAATTCACTCTCAGGCTATACTTTCACTCACATCTGGCTCTTGAAAATAAATTAGCCTGCTCATGAAATATTTCGCCATATCACACTCTGACTAATGTAATAAGTATTATATATAATACTTATAGCACGAGTCAGAGTACAATATGGGAAAATATTTTACGAGCACGCAAAATATTTTCACGAGCCAAAGGCGAGTGAAAATGTTGCGTGAGAGTAAAATATCATTCCCATATTGTACGACGAGTGTGATAAGTGATTTATTGCTTCTTTGAAATTTTTCTCAACCGGTTACAATACAATTTTCATTGATTTTACTCGCTACGCGCGCGCTACAAGTAGCGTACAATATAAACCGTACAATATGGGAGAATACAGAACGCTCGCGTGATGCGGAAATATTCAAGTAAAAATATCAAAGCTGCAATAAATATATATATTATATAATGTATATAATATACATTTATATGGCTGAATACATGTAAAAAGCAACATTTACTTTTGACTCAATATTGTTAAAGGCTAGCAAAATACATTAAAAAGTATGTTTATCAATAACATTCTTCATGTAATTGAATAATTTACTATATGAAATATTTCAAAATTCACTGTATTATTGACTTTTATTTGATCCATTTATAATAACTTACAACAACATTGAAAGCATAGTTCTGCCAGAATGAAAACAGCCATTATTATTCTTGCCATTGTTACTCCTCAAGATTATGTTCTGAGCACAAATGGTTGAAGGTCCTAGCCTATTCTTCTATATAAAGCAAGTACATCTCACCTACTAAGTTTTGTTGAAGCTAGGTTAATCTATGATTAGAGAACAAGCTGGCAAGCCCAGGACACTACAGCAGCAAAATGATCGTATTATTGGCAAAGGTATGATTATTTTCGAATTTCAAATGTTTTTTCAAGTCACAAGAAGTTGCTGCCAGTATGTCTTATTTTACCCTTTCACTTCTGCTTTTATGTCTTCTGGGAAAAGTATTACAGGAATTACCGTTACTGGCTTTACACCAGTTGTGGCCTCTCACGCAACAAAAAAAAAACTGTAAAAAAAACAACAAAACATAAAAATACTGTGCCAGCGAAATTTGAACACCCTATGCTTGAGTGTGATTGGTGAACTTGCACAACAATAACAGCAATTTGCACACATACAATTGTAGTTGATAACTTTAAAGACTAGTACTTTAGTGCACATTGAACAAAATGTTGCTTTGTCAGTTACTGCTCTACTTTATACCAAAGAGTTATTGGGGGAATTTAATAATGCTAATACTGATATTAATGTTGAGAAACAGAAAGTGGTATCAGAACAAAACACAACTGGTGAGCATTATAATGGTTTAATAATATTAAACTTTGTTTACATAGCATTTAATTCATTCTAAGGTTAATTATCATTAGTGAGAAAATAATTAAAACTGCTGATAGTACATAATTATGAACATAGTATTGATAGTAATTATGACATGAAAAGAAAGCATTGGTTTTCCTACGCACTTGTTTTCACAATAATTTAGTAGTTAACTCAATTACTTGCTCTAGGCCATACCATTGAAACATCTATTAGCTTGTTCATTAAAACTAAAGGGTTAAGTTTTAATTAACATAATATTAGCTGTTATAACAAGAACATTTGCTAATTTTTTTCAGCCCAGAAAGACTGAATTATTATTCAAATATTATTTCAAATGGAGTTATGAATAGTATCAGAGTAATAAATAGCAAAAAAACAACAAATATAACAAGAAAACAAACAAAAAAAAACACAACAGCAACAACAAGTAGCAGATAGCATTATCAATAGAAACCAATGAGTGACTCCATCAGTATTAGTAGTTTGTAGCAATCACTCATCATAATACATAATATCTATATATCTATATAATGTATATATATACATATGACATGTGCACCCAAGCAAAGATGTCCAAAACTTTGATCGGTTATATATTTTTTGCCGATAAAAAGAACGGTATTTATTATTGCATTTGAATAGCAATTGGTGGAGAAACAGCTTGCCCACATAATTATTAATATTTACCCGTAAGTGACGTCAAGGAAGGCTGAAAAAGCTGGTAAAAGGAGTGTGGAGGTCCGTAAACAGCAGCAGGGAAGCTTACAGAGCCCTCAGTCAGCAGCCAAGGCGGCCGTTGTAAGTCTAGCATCGCCATTAGTGGAAGATCGAGAATCAGAGGTGCCGTCTAGTTTAACGGTTAGTACAAGCGTGTCAACTGAGGAACTTGCTGGTCCTAGTGAACCACTAACTACATGTAATGATAATGGTTTACCAATTTTTTAAGCTCATGAATTATTGATGAATACACACCGTCAGTCATCGTCGTTACTGGCACACAAGCGTATTATTATTATATATTATAATTATAGATTAATTTTGCAGTGACATAGACACTAATACTTTCACAGTGAATCCTAGCAGCATCAGGAACATTGTAATAAAACCAGTACAAACTCTTGCTTATATATTTTGTGAAAATGTGCTGTTGGCTGATGTTGAGTATATCAGTGTACCACAAGGAGCAGTAGTGGGTGTGGTCTTGCCTTCAGACCATGCCATTCCAATAATTGAACAGGATTCACGTTTAGAAGACTACTTAATGGAAGGCACCAAGTCAATGAATATACCAGTTTCTGACTTATCCATCCGAAATCATTTGATTCTTCATTTATATGGCACTTCAAGTAAGTATTTACAGCATAATAATAAGGTATAAGTTATTGTAAGCATTGTCAAGTTCTGAACGTAACATATAGTTCACAAGTTAATAGCTCTTTATAACATGCACAAATGTAAACTTGTTCCTGAAATTTCCTATTCTAGCAGTTAATTTGGAGTAAATAAACTCGCATATTAGTCAGTACAGTATAATTATGTATGTTGTACATATACAATAAAAACCATCTACACACTTTTTTGTTTTATGGATGAAATTATTTTTAATTATTTTCATGGTTTTTTGATACATTACAATTGTTTTTAACTCTACGTTTTACGTAGTAATAATGTAACTGTCATTTTTAGCATTTTTCAGGCATATGCAAAAAATATGATTATTGGAATGTTATGCCAAAAATTCCTGCAAATATTAAGTAGTCTCTTGATGAGCTCCTAAATAATTGATTCTCTGAGTGCTGAATAAAAGAATTAATTCTATTACCAGCCCAGATGTAATAATTGGCTATTTGGTACATAAGCACAATTTGTGAGCAATTAACCATAGCTACTCTTCAAGTAAATGAAATCAAGTTACTAAGTTGAGACAGAGAGATTGCAATGAACTTAAAATAAGCAGATCAGATGAATTCTAGGGTATATTTTTCAATGCAACTTGATGTGACACTAAAAGTATCCAATGTGAATCCCGAGTTAAGAGATTGTAGTAAATTTATTTATTCTTGAAAAAACAATCAATGTTTTATGTTAGATACTAAATCTGCTATATTTGAACAAGTAGCTATTATCATTGATGATTGGAGGGGTCATGATGATATTACTGCTAGCACTGGTTGCCTGTATTGGTATTATATTGTGGTTATCGTACAGAAAATGGTATAAGAATAAAGGTGAGTATTGTATATCTTAGTACTATCACAATATTTAGTTGCACTGTCATAATTAAAATTGAATGTATAATTAATAGTCAATGTTAGGTTATTATAATATTATTAAAAAAATACAATGCAGATATTGATCATATAGTTTACATGATACACAAAATCAATCTTAATATAATTATTATGTACTAATTAGTTATCATCCTCTTCTTGATTTCAGGCACTGTTTTCTACTAGTCAGTTTATCTTCTTTCCTTACTAATTTGACTTGCTTTCTAATCATTTTTATACATATAACTCAATTATAGCGACGAAAACTGATGAATCCCTAGAAAACTCAGATTAGCTAATACATAACTTAGGAATGTTTAAAGTGCAATAATGACTCTTATACTTAAATAGGTCTCACTAACTAACAGGAGTTCCTTTTCTATTTGAATTAGAGTATTGTAAAATCTCGTATTGGTCAGTGCATTCTTTATTTTAAGTCACAAAAAATTGCGGCAAGAGCGGTAGCTATGGCATTGAGACCCTATCTCTTACAATATTTCAATTACTCAATTGTATAGTCGAGTGCTTTTTGTCTGGAGCTATCAGTTATTTAGATAATTATACTGCAAAAGCTACCACTACTCGGGAAAATCGAGGTAAATAAGTAATTCCATATTAGATAAAATTAATGGTCAATGGCTACCCACTTGTTTACTGTTAGGAATAAATTGATGGTAGCATTTTGTCTGTGATACATAAGTCTAGAGAAGCTTCTGCTACCAATAGGAAAATTCCGAAAGGTAGCTATAGCAGTTTAGGTATGATATATAATAACCACAGAAGAAATTTTGACATCAAAAGAATTGTGAACAGGAATAGCTCTGTTCACTTATGCAGTCTGCATAGTATAAATTGTCTTATTTTTTAACAGTTTTTTAATAGATAACAAGGGTCTAACCTCAATGTAACTTACCATGAAACACTTACCATACATACTTAGATAAAAACAGTGTAATATTTTTTTTCCGTGCTAGATATCTTCACAAAGTTCTTTTTAGGTATGTGACCTTGAGATAACTCACTTTAGTTATCACACAGTGTTATCTCACTGCTGTAGTGTGCAAGCTCATTACCATTGTTGCAACAGCCTAGTTTACCTGTTTTCTGTGTTTTTACAGTTACCTTCCTCTCGTGAAGCCTATCCAACCACAATAGAGCAGTTGCTAAAATATAAGCTGAGGGTGTAAGTTATAATCACCCTAGAGAGGTTTACAGCCTCCCTAGTACAAACTAATGCAGTGAAGATATCTAGTATATAATAAACCACTTATTACACTCAGCTGGTTGATATGGCCAGATATTTCATTCTCAGGTTTTATTTTAACTCTGCCTCTGGCTCCAGAAAATAAATTAACCTGTGTTTGAAATATTTTGCTATATCACACTCAAGTACTATATAAACACAAATATACATGTGTGTATTAAATTGAAATAATTTAGGATCGAATAACAATCCTCAAAATACTACTAATCCTTCAGCAATGGATATGTCCTCTAATGCGGCTTATATGCCTGCAATGGATATATCCTCTAATATGGCCTACAATATTATGTCTGCAATGGAATTTTCATCAAATGCGGCCTATAGTTTGTATTCAATGGACTTATCGTCAAGTGCGGCATATAATATGTCTGCAATGGACTTTTCATCTAATCTGGACTACAATAATATGTCTACAATGAATATTTCTTCTAATGTGGTGTATAATATGGAAGTCAGACCTTCAATTCAAAATGATAGTGAAAATGATAGTTTGTATGATTATGTGATTTAATTAGAACAATTAACAATTTTAAGGCATAAAGAAGGCAACTTTAGATGTAACTTTTAAGTACAATATTATATATTTTATAGATATTAACTTTTCATCATTAAGTTATAATCACCTTTTATTATTATTAGTGAATTTAAGGAGAATTTAAAGACACAAAGACTTGCTTTGCTAAATACTAAGTGTTGGGATTTTTACCTCTGATTTTCCTTATTTTACTTGTATTACCTTTAGTAACATTGTACCATCTGAGCAGACATTGTATATATGTATACAGACGCATATTTGCAACAAAAAAAAAAGTAGGATTTAATTAATTCAAAATTTTTAGATAAAAATTAGCACATCACAACATAAAAGAGCTACAGCATGACAGCCTTTTCTCTCGTTTTCTCAAAAACTAAGCCGAAATTCTAAAATGTGGCAAATTAAAAAAACTTAATTCGTCATCTAGTTGGAGTTCCTTTTCTCTCAAGGCATGATAATCTGGCATCTTAGGGATTCGCTGTTGATAGAGTGAATGAATGAATGAAAGATGGACTACTATAACCCTCTCGCGCATGCTTGCTGAGGGTTGATTATTGTGCTAATCAGAAAAAAGAAGTAGAATAAAGAATACCATTAGTAGTGGTGGTTAAGGTGGTCACACACAAATTCCCTAGAAATTTATATTATATACTAGTGGTGTGCTTGAGCACAAATATCGAGCGAGCCTGCCTAGTTAAAAAAACTACAGTATTGTTACTACATCATTTATATTTTAGCTTAATTCAGTATAATAGCAGTTGACCATTAATTTTAGCAAACACAAATATCAAATCACACTCTTACCAGAGTAATGGTAACTTCTGTAGTATCAAACTTGAGCAATTCTGACTACCTCAATTGCCAGTAACTCTTGAACAAGCTCTCAGCTACAAAATAAATAGGCCAGTGTTGTTTTTGTAATATTAGCCAACAAATATGGAATTACTACTTGCCTCAAATTCCTGAGTATATTGGCAACTTCTGTAGTTACAAATTTAAGCTATTTTTGACCGTCTGAATTACCAGTAATTCTTGACAACAAGCTCTCAGCTACAAAACAAGACTTAATTATAGCACACAAAATACAAAATTACTTTCTTACCTCATTTTCTTGAGTAGTAGTAACATCTGTAGTATCAAATTGAAGCCATTCTGACTATCAAAATTACCAGTCCCTCTTGACAACATGCTGTCAGCTACAAAACAGAAAGGCCACAGTTATTTTTGTAATTTTAATTTACAAATATGGAATTAAGTACTTACCTCAGTTTTCCTCTAGTAGTGGTAGCTTCCTCACATTATTATAAGGTATTCCGACAGTGGTAACTTCTGTAGTATCCAATTGCAGCCATTCTGATGACCTCAATTACCAACTACTGTTGAACAAGTCCGCAGCTCTAACAAAAAATGAAGCTAGAGTTATTTTTGTTATTTTATGGAACTACGTACTTATCTCTGCTTCTCTTCCAAGTAATGGTGGCTTCCTTAGTATTATCATTTAGCCATTCTGGCTACCAGAGGCACTTGATAACCAACAAACGGCATTTTTAGCAGCCCCCAAAACAACGAAGTTTTGAAAATAAGTTTGGTAAAGGGTTTCAATGGCATAGTAACCACTTGCAGTAATTTTTTGGGACTTGAAAAACAAGCATTTCACAGGAATTATCTCACAATTTGGAACCCAAGTTTCAAGTAAGACTTTCTTAATGTTGTAGTATCAGAAGAAAGTGGAGTCAAGCCTAAAAGGCCGTGTTTTTAGGAGAAAAAACGGTACCCTGACCCGCGTTTAAGGGGCATACGTACAATCCATACATATATATATTATTACTTATTACATGAGTCAGAGTGTTATATGGTGAAATATTTCACAGAGCAGGCTAATTTATTTTCATGAGCCAAAGGCGAGTGAAAATAAAGCCTGAGAGTGAAATATCTAGCCATATCACTCTGAGGAGTGTAATAAGTGGTTTATTCCACACTAGATATCATCACTGAAGCTGTTTTTTGGTAACTCATGTTGTAAAGTTGGCAAAACTCACTAGGGGCTCCAGACAACTTCAGCTGATATTATGGCAGCTGCTCTAACCTGGCTGGGTAGGTTCCACTAGAGTAAAGGTAGCTGTAAAAACCCAGAAAACTTGTACACCAGGCCAGGTTGCTATAACTACTCAGGTAATGAGCTTGCGCAATACAGCCATAAGATAACACTATGTGATATCATGAGTTATCTCACTGGTCACATACCTAAAAATACCATTGTGAAGATATCTAGCGTGGAATAATAATAATATATATAATATCAACCATATACCTGATTTTGCATTGTCCACCCCTAATACTGTCTCACTCTCTTCGCTCACTCGCCAATAATTTATTTATATTTGTTATTTTTTGTAATACTGACTAAACTGATTGAATTAAAAGTATTGGACGAAGACTATTCTGCTTTATATTGAAAACAATTTGAAATGTTAGAGTGATATTTGTGTACAAATAGAGTTTACTAATAACTCTAGTTCAAGTATGAGATACTTGCAAAAATATGATTTTAATTAAATGTATGAGTGGCATGTGTGACCAACTTTAAGCCCTCACCTTTCGAGAGTACTTGTCTACGCCCATTTGCAGTCCTCAACATCATGGAGAAAGAGGGTCCTCCTGAAATAATTGCTATTCATAACTCCAGGAGCCAGCCACCCAGTCGACCCTCCAACAAGACATCCCCACTATTACGCGAAGTTTCCGACTGCTAGACTTCTGCAAAGAAGTGTTCAGGAACAGGCTGGAGAAGTTGGAGAGTTCCTTGGAGGTCTGCAAGTCCGGAATGACACACAATTAGAGTATGCTCCTGACTTGCATAAGCCAAGTTCTCTGTTGTGGTCCGTGCATAGTCCACCTAGCCATATAGTCCGCCCAGCCACATAGTCTGCCCAACCACATAGTCTGCTCAGACACATAGTCCGCCCAGCCATATAGTCTGCCCGGCCACATGGTTCGCCCAGCCATATACAGGGCCTTAGCAAGTGCTACAGCCGGTCCGGTTTTGGCCGTACCAAATTTCTAACAAGCTCCCAAAAGTTCAAAGTTCGCCTTATGCCACAATAATTGACCACACCCACTTCCAGGTGGCCGGCTGCATTTCATTCCTTTTTTAAGTGAGTTGAATGGCTAGTACTTCAAGAGTTTGCGAGGTAGTTCCGGCAAGTATTCCAACAGAGCCACATCAGCCAAAAGAATTGGATTTTCCTAAGCGAAGTTTTGGGAAAAAGAATGCTGTATTGGAAGTGTAGCTATAGTTTACGTCCAATATCTAACTAGTTTGGAACTACAACTACTTAGCCAATCTAATATGATTATCCACGTGATTCTGACTCTACAGAAGGTAAGGGATGACAATGAAAACAAAATCAGGTAAGGGATGATAAATGCTAAAGTGAGTTTACTACAGTACTCCCCTCCCAGTGAACCACTAGGGAACGTAATCTGCAAGAGCCTTGGGCCAGTGAACTCGGCGTCCCGAGCGCGTAGTAACTGGTTTTGAAGTGTCCGGAGGAGGAGAAGAAGTGCGAGATGGTATGGTCGCTGATGTAGAGGCTGGTATTAGTTCATGGTTGTCCGAGTTGGATTCAATGTAAGCTGGCTTTAGTCTGTCAAGTGAGATGGTGCGACGTTGACCGCGAATATCCACTGTGAAATATTTGGAAGAGCGATCTAAAACCTTATATGGACCGTCGTAAGGAGTCTGCAATGGGGACTTGACAGCGTCTCGTCGAATGAAAACATGGGAGCAGAGGGAAAGAGATGGACTGACGTAACTTGTACGGGAGTTCGTACGAGGAGGAGTGGCGTGCAAGGATTGCATCATGGACTTCAACGAAGTGACATAAGTAGCAGGATCTGAAGTTGAGAGTGATGAAGATGTGGGAAAGAAATCACCAGGTAAGCGTAAACTGGTTCCATACACTAATTCAGCTGCTGTACACATTAAGTCCACTTTGAGTGCAGTACGTATTCCTAATAACACCATAGGAAGAGAAATGGTCCATTGCTGAGGATGTGGCTGAGCCTTGAGAGCGGCTTTGAGTTGCCTGTGGAACCGTTCAACCATGCCGTTTGCTATGGGATGATAAGCAGTAGTCCGTGTCCTGTGAATTCCCAACAACTGCGTGAGATGCTGCCATAGAGCAGATTCAAATTGTCGTCCGCGATCTGTCGTAATGGTAGAGGGGACTCCAAAGCGGGAAATCCACCCATTAACGAAAGCAGCAGCAACAGTTTCCGCTGTAATGTCAGAGATCGGGATAACTTCAGGCCATCTAGTGAAACGGTCGATACATGTAAGCATGTAAGTGTAACCTTTGGATGGCGGCAATGGTCCAACTAAGTCGACATGAACGTGGTCAAAACGAGCGTCGGGAGTAGAAAACGTGGACAATGGAGTGATTGTATGTCGTTGAACTTTGGATTTCTGACATTCCAAACAGGAACGGGTCCACTTGCGTACGTCAGCGTTGATGTTGGGCCAAACATACCGATCGGTGAGAAGTTTCTGCGTAGCACGAATTCCTGGGTGGGATAGTGAATGTAACAAGTCAAAAACGGCATGACGAAACTCAGAAGGAACTATTGGTCGAGCAATTCCGGTTGACATGTCACAGAGGATAGTTGCTTCACTCATAGGCAATGGAACTGGAGTCAATGTGAGAGAAATTCGGGAGGACTTCAGATGAGCAATGTCGGGGTCATGTTCCTGAGCTGAAGCCATCGCTTGCAGATCCACTGCCAGTGAAGAACTGGAGAGTGCATTCGTCTCAATCCGTGATAGGGCATCTGCAGGAGAGTTGGCCGTACCTTTGACGTGTCGGATGTCTGACGTGAACTGTGTGATGAAATCCAAGTGTCGAGCTTGACGAGGAGAGTGCTTGTCAGAACGTGTACGTGGGGCAAAAACTAATGGTTTGTGGTCAGTGAGGATATAAAAATTGCGTCCCTCAACGAAATACCGAAAGTGTTTGACAGCGAGGTACATGGCGAGGAGTTCCCTGTCGAACGTACTATATCGCGACTCAGCAGGTTGAAGTGCCTTAGAGAAGTATGAGATTGGCAGCCACTGATCGCCAACATACTGCTGAAGGACTGCACCCACGGCTGTATCCGATGCATCAGTCATAATGCATGTTGGAGCCTCTGGCACAGGGTGTGTGAGGAGTGTGGCCTCTGCAAGTGCAGACGTGACGGCATGGAAAGCAGACGTAGATTCTTCAGTCCATTCAACGGTACTTGACTTGTCCTTGGGATGTGCCAGCAGAAGGTGAAGAGGTTGCATAATGGTTGCACCATTAGGGATGAAACGACGGTAAAAGTTGACTAACCCCAGGAACTGACGGAGTTTGCGTTGGGAAGTAGGTTTAGGAAATGATTGGATGACCTGCACATTGTCTTCTAGAGGGGTAATTCCAGCAGAGCTGACTCGGTGTCCCAGGAAATCAAGTGACTCGGCACCGAAGACACACTTGCTTGGGTTAATGGTCAAACCATTGTCGACAAGACGTTGTAAGACTGAATGCAAGTGCTGAGAGTGTTCTTTGGGAGTGGTGCTAGCGATCAAAATGTCGTCGATGTATCCGAAACAGAAATTCAACCCACGAAGGACATTGTCAATAAAGCGCTGGAATGACTGGGCGGCATTCCGCAAGCCGAATGGCATACGTAGAAATTCAAAAAGACCGAAGGGTGTAATTACAGCTGTCTTAGGAATATCTGCCGGCTCAACGGGGATCTGATGGTATGCCCGAACTAGGTCAATTTTAGAGAAGATTGTCGCTCCATGTAGAGATGCTGTGAAGTCTTGGATGTTGGGAATGGGGTAACGATCGGGTACAGTACAATTGTTAAGAGCTCGGTAGTCTCCACAGGGTCGCCAATCTCCAGGAGTTTTCTTTGGGACCATGTGAAGAGGCGATGACCATGGACTTGAAGAAGGGCGTACAATACCCAGTACGAGCATGTGCTCAAACTCTCGTCGAGCTGCTTGAAGTCTCTCAGGAGACAAGCGACGAGCGCGAGCTGAAACAGGAGGTCCAGTTGTTTGTATGTGGTGAGTGACACTATGCTGTATGGGATGATCCAAAGTCTTCACCAATGTAACCGATGGAAATTCACGTAATATGGTTACAAAGTCGTTTTCGGGTAGCGAGAGGAAGGGTCCTGGACTTGAGGGAGGATCGGCGCATGAAACCCCTTGTACACGTAAGTTAGTGAGATCATCGAGCAATTGTTGGTTTGTCATGTCTACCAACAAAGAAAAATGGTGGAGGAAGTCAGCACCTATGATGGGGCGTTTCACATCCGCGATGATGAAACCCCAGTGAAACTTGCGTCTGAGACCAAGGTTCAGTGTGAGTGACTTTGTGCCGTATGTGTGTATTGGTGTACCGTTAACAGCCTGGAGACAAAAATCTTGGCGATGAGAACGATCCGCCTGTGTTGGAGGAATGACACTAACATCTGCGCCTGTATCGACGAGGAATCGAGTACCAGAAGACTTGTCAGATACAAAGAAAAGGCGACTTGAAGAATGGCCAGCGACACCCGTCGCTGCTAGTGTGTGGCCTGTTCCTTTCACCCAATCACATGGTGGCTTGCACTTCTTGGCTGCAGTACCATACTTCTGGTGGTACCAACAGAGTGCTTGAGGTCCAGGAGAGGTAGGACGAGGTGAACTTGAGCGAGAACTAGTCCGTTTGGGTGTAAAACTAGGTTTATGAAGTGTCTGGATGGTCTCCTGAAGCTGAGATACTTGAGCACGGATTTGCTCAACTTCTGAAGCAAGAGAGGAAGTCGTGTCCACTGAGGCAACTGAAGACGGCGTGGCTACCTCCAGTATTTTATCAGCAAGTTGCGCAAGCTGAGACAGGCTAACGGAGTTGTCAGTGGAAGCTAAGACCATTCTAGCTTGTGATGGAAGCCTCTGAAGAAAAAGCTCCCTCAAGAAGGCACTGTCAGTGGCGGCATGATCACCCATGAGTTGCTCCATCCGTCTGAGAAGCTGCGTAGGCTTCCGGTCTCCTAGTTGTTCACCGGTGAGTAGTTGCTGCAGTCGGTGTTGATCGGATTTAGCAGTACGTTGAATTAACTCTCTGCGCAAGACATCGTAAGGGTTGTCTGTCGGTGGCCTGAGAATAAGGTCCCTGATCTCCACGGCTACGTCGGGCGAGAGCGACGCTATGACGTGGTCGAACTTCGTTTTCTGTAGGGAAATACCCCGTGTGGTAAAGGCCGCTTCCACCTGGGCAAACCACACTTCCGGGTCCGAAGGCCAAAATGGCGGAATCTTGAGGCTGACCGCGGATATATCAGTTCTACTAGCAGGAGTAGCGGCTGACGAAGAGGAAGAATCTCCCGAGTCGGTCATATCAGCGCACGTCGAGGTCACCAAATATTGGAAGTGTAGCTATAGTTTACGTCCAATATCTAACTAGTTTGGAACTACAACTACTTAGCCAATCTAATATGATTATCCACGTGATTCTGACTCTACAGAAGGTAAGGGATGACAATGAAAACAAAATCAGGTAAGGGATGATAAATGCTAAAGTGAGTTTACTACAGCTGTTTCTCGAAGTTTTCAGCCCGAGTGGTTCAAGAAGTGGCCATTCCTCCATTATGATGAGGCAAATGACACCGTGTTTTGCCATGTATGCCTGATTGCTGTAAAGACAAAAAGAATGAGGACAGGCTATATTGATCTAGCCTTCGTAAGTAGCTTTAACTAATATGTGGTATTGTTTATAAATGCAATAGTTGGCCAAAACTAGCAGTGTGGGCTTGGTTGGGCGCTCGGAAGACGCTTGGGCTCACAGGTGAGCTGGTATCAGGATGAGGTTGCTGCCACCAGAGTCAAACAGTGAGTGTGGCTTGGCCGTCCTAACTCCTCAAGCTACGTATAACCAAAGGTAAGTTGGATTAAGCTTTAATGCAGGGCGTACCCTGACACACAATGAAGCACTCAAGCACAGGATAGAATGTTGACTGACTTTGACACATGACAATTACAACTTGAAAAAAGAACACAACACATGGTGCATAGTTCCTGTTTGCAGCTGGACATTCACAGCTATAGCACGCACAAGCTAGCACGAAACTCGATACCATGAGAAACTACAACCTGCACAGGGTTACATGATACACAAATAACAAAGACTAATTATGCTAATGATAAAAGTTATATGAATGACAGAGAGTTTATGTGGGCTGGCCCACATGCAGGTATATATTTATAATAACTTATTTGGTAGCTACTAACTGTAACTATTTGCTAGTACATACTTAAATAAAATTATGGCTCATAACTAACTAGCTAGTATGTATATAGCTCTACTTAGCCTTACAGTGTATTTTTGATAGCTATTGTTAGATGTACTTACTGTATAGGTAACTCGTGGCTTTTCTAACTGGAAGGATGGGACAAGAAGCTTTAAAAATCATGAGAGCAGTGCTGCTCACCAAGAAGCTGTGAATATGGTGATTACTATTCCTTCCACCCATCAAGATATAGGAAGGCAGTTATCTAAGCAATTTGCCACTCAGAAAAAGAATAATACTCATGCTCTTTATCAGATATTTTCCTCCATTAAGTTTTTATGTCGGCAAGGTCTCCCTCTAAGAGGTGATAGTACTAAAATTGATGGAAATCTTCAGCAATTGTTAAAAATGAAGGCTGCAGAAGATCCCGTTCTTTCAGATTGGTTAAAAAGAAAAGAGAATGTTTATACAAGCCCTGAAATTCAAAACGAAATGATTTTAAACTCATGGGAATTAAAATTTTACAAAACATGGCATTGGAATTTCGTACTTCTCCTTTCCTGACTATTATGGCTGATGAGACTACTGATTTGTTCTGGCTGAAAGTTAACCAGAGAGCCAACAATCTTGGTATAGAGGGACCACAACTACCACGTCTTCATAAAAGGCCTCGAAGATTTGATGAGGGCTCATCAGAGGGCAATCACCATGAAAATTCCAAGTCTTTATTTAGGCAGCACTATTAAGAAGCTATTGATTTGATCATTAACTGTATTGATGATAGATCAAGATGGATACAGAATGTACCATTCTTTGGAAACTCTCCTGCTGAAAGCTTGGACTTTGAAAGTGACTTGAATACTGTCTGTCAATTTTACAAAGATGATTTTTGATCAGAATCTTCTACATACACAGCTTCAGACATTTGCTATGCATTTTCAACAAGTACAAGAAATACCACCTGATCCTACTGCAAAAATCAATATATTTGATGTAAAGAAGTACTTCCTTTCTCTTTCTCCAGCTCAGCTATCCCTTGTTTCAAATGTCAAACGTCTCATGCAGCTCATACTGGTTATGCCTGCCACTAATGCATCTTCAGAGAGATCCTTTAGCGCCTTGAGGAGAGTAAAAACGTATCTTCGGACGACTATGAAGCAAGATCGTTTGAACTATCTTATGCTGCTACATGTGCATCAAGATAAAACCGATGAACAAGATTTAAAAGTTATTGTCAATGAGTTCATTAATTCAGAGCATAGGTTTAATATTTTTGCTAAATTAGAATAAGCCTCTCATACTTTGTTCAACATTCTTATTGGAGTTGTGATCATCATTGTATATTTATAAATTAAACCACATTTAATTAAGACCACACCCACTTCCTGGCCGGACCATGCAAAAATTGCTTGCTACAGGCCTGATATAGTCCGCCCAGCCACATAGTCTGCCCAGCCACATAGTCCGTCCAACCACAAAGTCTGCCCAGCCACAGTCTGCCAGCCACATAGTCCGCCCAGCCATATAGTCTGCCCAGCCATATAGTCTGCCCAGCCATATAGTCTGCCTGGACAAATAGTCCGCCTGGACATATAGTCCGCCCAGCCACATAGTCTGCCCAGCCACATTGTCTACCCAGCGACATAGTCTGCCCAGCCACATAGTCCACCCAGCCACACAGTCTGCCCTGCCACACAGTCTGCCAAGCCACATACATAGTCCGCCCAGCCACATATTCTGCCCCGCCACACAGTCAGCCCAGCCACATAGTCTGCCCAGCCACATAGTCTGCCCAGCCACATGGTCTGCCCAGCCACATAGTCTGCCCAGCCACATAGTCTGCCCAGCTACATAGTCTGCCCAGACATATAGTCCACCCATCCACATAGTCTGTCCAGCCACATAGTCTACCCAGCTACATAGTTCGCCCAACTACATAGTCTGCAAAGCCACATAGTTCACCCACACCATCCGCCCAGCCACAGTCCGTCCAGCCACATAGTGCTCCCAGCCACACAGTCTACCCAGCCACGCACCTAGCCACATTGTACGCCAGCCAAATAGTCCACCCAGCCACGTAGTCCGCCCAGCCACATAGTTCGCCCAGTAATCCAAACATGTTTGTGCGTGGACTTGACGTGGGGTGCTATGTAGCTAGCTATTAACAACTTATATATTTAAGGGTGGCCGCACACTGCCTACGCAATTTTTTGTTGATGGTTGCTATGCACGATTACTCCTATTGTATACTTACAGGGGCTTCTCCACTACAACACAAGGACAAAGTACCTGCCGAAGGAGCTGCTCACTAATTTTAGAGCGAATCTGGAGGAAATATCAGGAAATATGCCTAGTTATAAAACTTTGTAGCACTTTTTTGGAGCAGTGCGGTAAGTTGGAGCTCCGCAATTTGGTGCACTACTAGCCAAGCCGATACTCTACTGCAAGACAACGAGTTCTCCATTTCAATATTACTTTATGATTTATTCGCAATTTTTCTATTTATAAGATATTGAAAAATTCTCGTTGTGGTGCAGTTCATTTTTTTTTGTTTACCCGTGTGTAAAATTTTTGTGTCATTCTCATCATAGATTCCAAGAAAAACTCATACAAAATTTGGAACTTTAATTCCACTCGCAATTCTTAAGAAATAGCCCCACTCCCATATCTCGTACTACGAGTACGCGAGCAATTTTTTTTTCAATTAGTTTGTATTGATTCTAAAAAGAGCCCGCCTGTGGGGCCAGCGGGTGCCACACCCATTCAAGAGACATAATGAACATTACATGATTTGTATATGTGTATGTGTGTTAGCGCAATGTTCGTGTGCAATATGTGTCGTGTGCAATAATTTGTGCAATCACTAGCTAGCGTTTCCTTATTAGGCTGTACGGGTGCTCCGTCTCTAGGCGCCAAGATTGGGCCAATCAGACGGGCACCTAGCTAGCTAGATCACCTGACTGGGCGTGGCCGCCTCTGTCTATATAAGCAGAGGCGTCCCATCTCCCAGTCGCCTATTCATTCGAGTTCCATGTACGCTGTATGTCCTGTGTTTTGAAGACTAATTAAACTTAACCTATTGAGACCGGGGTAGATAGTGGCTGGAGCCAAATAGGCCTGGTGGCAGTGGAGACTACTTACCGAGCGGGAAGTGACAGAGTTAGAAGTCAGTACTTCCCCCACAAAATTGGTGGCAGCGGTGGGATTCTATCTTTAAAGGAGGAGTCGCCGCCAGCCCATCGACATCGAATCAACCGATTACCAACTTACTAACTGTGAGAGCAACGCCGGCGCCTCACAGCTGACTTACTCGTTCGGGGACGATTAAAATTCAACCATCCGAACTTAATTACCAGATCCAGGAGGATTAAAGCCCACCTGCAGATCACAACTACCGAGTATCCCAGAAGGACTAAAACCCATCTGCGGATCTACAACCGATTAGGAGGAGATAAACTCTTCTGCAGTCGACAACAACATCGAAAAAACATCGCAAGCTAGCCAAATCGATTGGCTAAGCTGAAGATCAACTACAGCAGCATCAGCAGCCAGAGGTCACCTCTCTCCAAGACAGCCCTGACTGTGGGAGCGAACTTGGACACCGACGTGAAGAATTTCATACTTTCAAAGTGTTTCATTAGTGAACTCTGTTGTTGTTTATTACTGTAATAAATCTATTTATTCACTTATTATTCCTGTCTTTTCTGTTTTACAGGCTCACTTCTTGAGGACTCACAACCTGTCAGTATGCCTCCTAAGAAGCAGACCAAGAAAGTGATTCCAGCCCAGGCTCTACCGGAGCTACCGCCCAGCGACAATGAGTCCGAGGCAACGGCTCGAGGTGAGGGCAGGGACCATTTCGATGAGGAGGTGATGGGTTTGCTGGAGCCTGCTGTGTTAGTAGAGTTAGGGCCCCTAGTGTCACACCGACCCCTAGTTTATCTATTCCAGTAACTACAACAACCACTGCCTTCCCTAGCAGACCTAAGGCAACTACCAGGGTAGAGGGAGCGGTAGGTGGAGAAGGAGTAGTGGGAACGGGAGGTAGTGCGGGAGTAAGAGACAGAGATATGGAGCCAACAGTTACCCTGAGTGCTACGCTTTTAGAAAGTTTATTTTCCAGGCTAGGGGATACTTTAGCAGCCAGACCCCCACCCACTGCAGGTGCAACAACGGTCACCCCTGATTTAGCTCACATAGCCCTGAATAGAGAAGCCATTAGGGACCTTCCCCAGTTTAAAGAAGGCGGGGATTTGTCCGTCTATCTTAGAGGGCTGGAGGCTGAGTTGACAGAGTTGGGCATAGGCAAAGAGAGGTGGAGGGCCATATTATTGACTAAATTGCCAGCTAAGGTTAAGGAGCTGGTAGTGGAGTTAATTGAGGGAAGAGCGCAGTATGACGTACTTAAGGGAACATTACTAAAGAGGGTAGGAAAGTCTATCCGGGAGTTAGGGGTGGAGTTATTTCCGGCTCGCCGGAGGTGTCAGAAAGATAGAGTGGAGAGGGTGCGGGAGATTGTGGCCTTAGTTAAACGCATTGGCATGCTTTGTCCAGACCTCCCTTCAGTCAAACTGTTTATGGCTCAGAGTTTTTTTTATTCGGAGCTATCTGCAACTGAGTGTGGTGTGATTAGTGGTCAGAACCCTACCAATTTAGACAAACTAATTGATGCTGCAGGCTTACTTAAGGAAGCTAGTGTTGTGGGAAGCGGTAGAGTAGAGAGCAGAGAGAGAGGGAACAGAGAGGCTGGAGAGGGGCGGGGTCCTAGATGTTTCATATGTAGAAAATCGGGCCACAAGGCATTCCATTGTCCAGATAGGAAAGGGACGAATAGCGACAACCACAAACCTAATACCACTAGTAGTACCACCAGTAATAAACCTACCACAAAGAAGACTAATTGGGCAGGAAGTAGTGGGAGTGTAGAAGGTGTGACGTTGGAGGGTGAGGTGAACGGCATTCCATGTAAGGTCATCCCTGATACAGGTGCAACAATAACTATTGTCCCACGAGAATACGTGCCCACATGCCAACTACTTGATGAGTTCGAGTACATACAGGGAGTTGCAGGAGCCCCAATGAGAGCACAGTGTGCCAGGGTGAACTTTAAGCTGGGAGAGGATCAGTTTAGGCTGAGGGTTGTGGTTGCATCTGATAAGCTAAATACTGATAGTGTACTTTTTGCGATACCCCTGGATAAGGAAAGTGCTAAGAAGCTGTTACTGGGCGCAGCCTCGGAGGCAGACACCTCTAGGGCTGGGCACTCCGGTGATACCCCGGACGCCCAGGGCGGAGCCAAGACCATGGTTGACTCTCCGTCACTTCCTGAGTGCGCATCCCACGCGCTCAGTGAAGAGCAGCGTTGTTTAGCCATAACTAGGAATCAGACTAGAGAAATAGAAGCCAATAGGGTAAGGGATGAGGAACAAGCTAAGAGAGAGGCAGGTCTACTCACAGGGATACCCACTATAACCTCAGAGGAGGCGAGGCTAATATTAGACAGTCTGGGACGGCTAGACAACAACAAACCAGCTGAGACGAGCTCACAGCTAGAGGATAGTGTTGTAGGACTGGGTTTACAGAGAGTAAACAAACGAGCCAGGATGACAACACCAACAATAACAATGCTAGTGTAGCTGACGGGGTGGAGCCTGTTGTAGACGGGACGAAGGCACTACAGAGTGGGTGTGCCCTAAACCCTGATGCTCATAGTGAGACAAAGCCCACACCTCCTGGTGCGGGTGTGGCAAGTAAGACCACAACCCCCGGAGGTGTGGCAACCCCCACAAGCCTTTCAGGTGACTTAACCGGGTTAGAAAAAGGGACAGCGAGTGTAGGCAGTTCCAAGGAACCCAGGGAGACTAAGTCAAAGGGGAAGGGCAGGAGAAAGAAGGGCACACAGCCTATCTTAACCAAGGGGGCGTGCCCCAACACGACCAAACAGACAGAGAGTCTGACGTCTACAGGGACCGAGTGTCCTAACCAAACCAAGACAGAGTGTCTTGACTTACAATTACCCGATGACTGTTCAGGAGAGGCAGACGGGAAGAAGGAGCTTGTGATGAGGCAAAATGCAGATGAGAGCTTAGGCGGTTGTATACTTCTAGGTAAGTCATCGCTTAGGGGATATGGGCTTAGGGATGGAGTACTAGTGCATGTAGTAGAGGGAGATTGTGGTGAAGAAATTGTTAGAGTAGTAGTACCTAAGGTCGACAGAGGTAGGCTTTTAAAACTAGCACATGATGATGGAGGTCATCTTGGGATCAGAAAGGTGAGGGAGAAATTGAACAGGTTGTTTACATGGCCGGGGCTGGCTAGGGATGTGACTGCCTATGTTAACTCTTGTGACACTTGCCTGAGAGCCAACAAGGGTGGGAACAAGCCTCACAAGTTGTTGGAAAGACCCATTGTAGATGAGCGCTTCCGGTCTGTAGCTATTGATATTGTCGGTCCTTTACCCAAGGGGAAGGGTGGTGCTCAATATATCCTCACCTACGCCTGCATGGCCACCCGGTGGCCGGAAGCAGTGCCCTTGAAAAATGTTACTGCCCCTGAGGTAGCCGAAGCCTTTGTCAGCATAATGAGTCGTACAGGTCTTCCCGATACAGTGCTCACAGATCGTGGCACTGTGTTTACCAGCAAAGTGTTCTCTCGTGTATATGAGCTGTTTGGGTGTGGTCAGATACTCACGGCCCCTTACCACCCGCAAGGGAACGGGGTCGTTGAGCGTTTGCATGGTACCCTTAAGCCAATGCTTACCAAGGCTGGTCTAAAAGGTCTGGACTGGGTTCGCTTCCTTCCATTAGCACTGTTTGCCCTAAGGCAAATGCCGCATCGAGACTCAGGTCTAAGTCCCTTTGACTTGGTGTACGGGTTTAACGTGAGGGGGCCACTTGATCTAGTTTACTCTGGGTGGGTAGAGGATGTCTGTGAGGGTGTTCCTATTACCAAGTGGATAGACAATCTACAGCAGAGAGTGGCAGAACTAACAGACCTAAGTGTATGCAAGAGAAAGCAAGGCAAAGACAAGCAGAGAGAGAAACTTAATCAAACAAGAGTAGAGAGATCCCTAGAAGTAGGTAGTCATGTGCTCATGAAAGTGCCGGGCAGGAGTGGTGTATTCCAAGCTTCCTGGGAGGGGCCTTATGAGGTTGCGAGGGTACTGAGCAAGGTCAATTACCTGATTAAGGGGGATGGTTTACCAACTAAAGGGAGAGTTGCACACATAAATAACTTAAAGGTGTACAAGGAAAGGTGTGTGTATCGGGCTGTGGTAGCAGTAGAGGAGGAGTCTAGTGGGGCTGTGGGCAATGGGTTGTCCGAGGAACCGTGTGAAGGGTTTAGCCAGAGCCAGTTAGACGAGCTACTAGAACAGTATCGGGATACCTTTAGTGAATCACCTGGGTTATGTGGTAATGCAGAGTGCAACATTAACCTAATTCCAGAGGCGCGACCGGTCAATCTTCCGGTTAGACGCATACCTTTCAGCTTGAGAGATAAGGCGAAAGAATCCATTGACAAGATGGCTGCAGAAGGTGTTATTGAGAGGGTGAGCAACACAGAATGGTAGCCCTATTGTACCAGTTAAGAAACCTGATGGGTCGGTGAGAGTTTGTGTGGATTTCCGGGCGGTTGATGAGGTGACCCCCCAGGTACGACACTACATGCCCACCTTGGAGGAATTACTGGACAGAGCAGGTAATTGCGGTTGTCTAACCACCCTTGACCTAACTGCGGGTTTTCACCAGGTCCGGGTAGCTGAAGGTAGCAGTAACATTACAACTTTCGGGACTCCTTGGGGTAATTTCAGGTTTAGAC
>WLWD01002859.1_pt1 | contig 75269 bp, 45 predicted proteins | sample 6712731 | NCBI WGS metagenome assembly WLWD01 (sample SAMN12718690, study PRJNA576275) | sponge metagenome | isolation source: marine sponge | host: Mycale hentscheli | place: New Zealand: South Island, Marlborough, Capsize Point | collected 2014-11-01
AACGATTCTTGGTATAATAGTCTACTATACATGCATGCAACACAACTACCTGATGATATATACTACAAAATTTATCAATCTAAACATTGCAGTGCTTACCAATGTACATAATCTTCCATTGTTTTATAAAATCTACTCGATCCATACTATCTGTAAACTCGGAAAAATTCTTTAGAACTTCTAACATTCCTTTTTTATCTGTAATGTCAAAAGGTTCACCTTCAAGAATGTTAGATTTTAAAGCCTTCTTATATATATCTCGGAACAGACAGACAATACCAGCTACACCTGGTGCTGCAAATGAAGTGCCACTGGCTAATGAAAACAAGTTTTTTTTTTTTTTATCAGCCATCGGACACACAACTTCACCACAGTAGTAAACGTCAACATGGTCTTCGGGGGAATAGGGTGACACTTCAAATGAAAAAGGATTTAAAGAACCTACACTGATGACATCAGATAATTTAGCAGGGTACATAACCCCATTCCATTTCCCATCATTTCCTGCTCCAGCTACTATAATAATTGTTGGATGTTTCATTCTAATTTCTTCGATAACGCTATAAAATTTATGCTTCTTAGCTCCGATTGACATAGACAGAACATCAAATTGGAATTTATAATCACAAACTTTCTTTAGAGTTTCATCGATTGACTTTAAGGTCTTATCACATAAAAATAAGGTGACCTTTGCATCAGGAACAATACCACCAGGATAAGAAGGAATACTCTCCTTATTTGTCTGATTGTGTCCATTATCAAATCTTCTGCCTGCAATGATTGAAGTAGTTCTTAACGCGTGGTCAGTTTCACATTTAATTTTTGTCAATTCTAGTTTTTTCTTCGTTTCTTTTTCAATATTCCAGTCATTATAAGCCTTGTGACTCGTCTGAAATCCTTCTTGAAATCGTATGTCATAAAAATCAATAACAGCGACTTTAATGCCTTCACCACTTATGCCTTCTTCATGAACTTCACTAAAGTCCAATCCAAATTGTGTGGCGTCAATTTCATTTCCGATTCTTGTATCACCAATTGAAGGATAATAGTCATCAGAAAAATTATTTATTCCTAAGAAGTCAATATAAATACGTCATGAAAATTATTAAAAAATAAATGACTCAGAGAGTGCAGCACTTCTCTGTTTAGGGTTAGCCTCCCCTCCCCCTACCCTATTTGGACTTCCAGTACTCTATAGATTTTAGCTCTAATACAGCTGCTTTCCAAAAATGATTTGATTTGTTCTTGAGACCACAATGAAACTTCATATCAAAATTCTAAGTCAGAACCGTTAATATAACTGAAATAACCAACCAACAGAAGCTTATAAAAATTGCTTTTCAAAAAAATCACATTTGTTCATCATCTTCTTCAAAATTGGTGGCATGTACTGGGCTAAAACCTGATCATCTTGTTGCATGCTAACCAAGGTCCATGATCCTTCAGTTATTTTCTTTCTTTATTGGAGCACTAACTGGTATTTTTCAGTTGTTGTCAAACATTTAGTTACATTACTAATTTGTTCATTTCAAGGACAAGAAATTTATTAAAAAAGGAGGCTAAAATATTGTTTCTAGAGAAATTGCTAGAACAAAAACTGGAGATAAAGCCTACCCACAGCTGACCATTATCAAATTAATTATAACTGATGTGGCTATGTGAAACAAGTTAGTATGATTTTGTAGTTTAAGCTCAGTTTTTTATTACAAATTACAGTGTTCAAGGCTTAGCCTTTAATAAAAATTGGCATATTACCTGAAGTGTCAGATAAATATTTAGTTAACAGCAAGCCTAGTTGAATCATGTAAATTTTACAAACAACTGAATTTTTTAGAGATAAGATAACATGTAAAAATAATTCCATATAGTGTTTTCACCAGCCAAAAGAAGCAAAGACTAACTCAGTAAAAATATTGATTGAATTACTTAATTACTACTGTAGGACAATTTCTCTCACTCATTATCCTGTGATTTCTTTTACTTGATATAAAAACATTTTGAATTCAATGAAACAATAATTATGTTTGCAGAGCTAGTATATTTGATGAAGGGCAAGCCATGACTTCTTTCAATCACCCATGCCTATTATTACCATATTATTATCTATGCTCTCTATGTCATGACATTAGTGCAACAACCAATAAAGGCTGGAACAAGCTCACATAAGGTAAAATTAAAACCCAAGTAAAGTAACATTTGTACTAATTTATCACTGTTACCGTACTAGAAAACAAAAAGTATAACATATTTTTTTTAGCAAAGATCACACTAATACAACAAGTGTTGACATTGAATAATGTGTATAGTGCGAAAAACGTTTTAAAATCTATTAATTGTTAGTGCAAACTTTACAACAGCTTTCTAGCTATTCTATATTCAAAATTAGCCACATTTTAATACTTCAAGTACATACCTTTGCTGAACCAAATATCTTTCTCTCTTTCAAAAGTTGAAGAGAGACTTTGCTCGTAAAAATTCAGTATACCACAAAGTCTGCCACTAGAGCTCCTAAAGCATGATGTAGGTTGAACCTTGCTCCAGTTATAATTTAGAGTATGTAATGATTCACTCATTATATATTCCAACAACATTCTGAATAAGGTGCAGATTGTTTTTCTGTGATCAGTTGATGTTTTGGAATCTTTGGGCATAAAATTTATCTCCAGAGGAGAATCACTGTTTCTGTTAAAATGTATTGTTTTTCTGTGATCAGTTGATGTTTTGAAATCTTCGGGCATTAATTTTATCTCCAGATGAGAACCACAGTTTCTGATAAAAACATGATCTTCCAATATTATATCAGTATCATATTGGCAGTGTCTTCTAGTTCTCAAATTCCATTTAATATTGAGTACAATTCCGGTTTTGCTGATATTATCCTGATCTAGATATATTTCAACACGTTTATGTTTATGTCCTAGGAGACCAGCAATTAAGTGTCCAAACAGACCAATTGGAGTACAATCACACTGAAATGTGTAATAAAGGATTGGAATATTATTTTTACTATCATCACACTCAGGACTTGTATCTATACTGGACACTTGCTGTATAACACAGGGAATGAAATATTTCTCTGAATCATCATTGAACGCTTTGACACGAGCCATCAGTCCAAGGTGAATAAAAAACTCAATCAAGTCACAACCTTGTCTTAAAATTATGGGAGGAAGCCATTCTGTTAATTTTTCTTTTGTGAACAGGCCAAATTGTTCAGGGTCTTTTTTGTTACTCTTTCGATCAATCGGATGCTCTTCAAAGGTCTGGATGATTATTTTCGAAATTGTTTTAAACAAATAGGTAGGGTCAGTAAAAATCCATTTTTTCAGTTTATCCACATTATGCCACTGAATTATTCCTACTTGAGAGTGCAATTTTGTCAGAAGACCGGAAATATCGTTAATACACAAGTCCTTGGCCAAAGATTCACAATCAGCAAGCGTTATAACACATTTGTTTGCTTGTTTGAGAAGATGAAAGGAAAAAAGTGCTTCTTTAATTTTCAAAGGAAATCTAAATTCAGAATTTCCTTTTATAATTCTAGAAATGTTCTTTTTAAGTGTTCCGATGCCATCCTTTTCATAATTAACTCCAAGTACTTCAATTTTAATGTCGCCTTTCCATTCACATAAAGTTTCCTCCATTTCGTTAATGGGGCGGGCGCGACTTTTGAAATTCAATAGACCACTGAAATTTTTTCTAGTTTTGTCTTCTTTAAATGGCATAAAATACTTGCAAAAATACTGCATAATTTGGAATGCTTTGGTATCAAAAACATTTAGTTTATCAATACGTAAAACTTTATTAACTTCCTGACAAATGAATTCATTTATATCATCTAATTCTTCTTTATATTCTTTGGTCACAATCTTTTCTTTTAAATCTGAAAGATTACATTGCTCAATTTTATTATTTGAAATTGTTAATACAGTATTGCTTAACATTTCCATTACATCATCAAAATCTCTTTCTGTCATGTTTTCCTTTAACTCATCCGATATTTTAACAGTCCTGTTTGATATATCATGAGAAATCTCTATTAATTTTGTCTTTATTTCGATTATTTTTTTCTTACATTCTGTAGATTCTACTTTTTGGAAAATATCCAAGTGAGTTGCAACAGCAAAGACATGAGGCTTCATTTTTTTGCTTTTATTTTGTTTTGTATGCTTTATTGACTGAACGCTATTAAGAAATTGCAAAAAAGCTTCTTTAGTGGATGTTTGGGAGCAGTAATTATTTATCAATCTAAATTTTCCTTTTTCTTTGTATCTGTAAAAGATCCTGTGATTCAACTCAATACTGACACATCCATCGAAAACGAAAACAAAAATTGAAGCACCGTGATTTAATAGAGGAAGAGCTTCTTTAAATTCCAGCTGCCCACCGACATCTCTGATAAATAAAGAACTTTTCGATGCAAGATCAACTAGGCTTTCTATTTTGAAATCACGAACTAAATTTTTCACATTTTTTTTTACCAATTTGTTCATAGCTGGCTGTACTAAAGAATTGCTTTGTTGATTGGAAGCTGGTCCTAAGGTTTTTCTGCTTGAAGGCAGTGAGGTTGTAGTAGGTATGTCATCTACAGTGTATTGCGAAAAATGGCCACCATCAGTATCAGCTGCAATTGAAGTTGGTTCAGTCAATGCTGCCTGAGATTCATCTTGTGTTAGTCCAAAGTTCTCCTCATTGTCAGGTCCCATGCTTTTTACTATGGATTCCCCGAAATTTTCAACTGATATCCACTTATCATCATTTGTGAAAGCACCAGTTGTTTCAATGTTCTTATCCAAGTCTACTACAATAATATTCTCGCATATTCCTGTCGATTCCTTTGGAAGTGTTACATCTTCATCACTACTAAAAAATTGGCGAATAAGAGTTGTTTTTCCAGCTTCTGGAAGACCAGCTAATGTAAGAATACCTCCATATCTTTCAATACTTTCATCAAGTTTTGATATCAAAAAATCACTCCATATGTTATCTACACACATGTTGGAATACAACAAAATAAGTAATAAACAAATAATTCAACTGCACAATACAATAGTTAGTTTGGATTGACCTTAAACATGAAAATGTACAAAAACTGTACCTACCATTATTAACACTCAGCGCGCATGTGCGAGAGGGTTATAGTAGTCGTCCTGTCTGTTTGTCTGTTTGTCTGTCTTGTCTGTCTGTCTGTCACGCTCTGATTTTGGAGATTACTGACAATTAACAGTTGATTGAGGTATGAACTAACTCAGGATGAAGATTTAGGCCTTTATTGTATTACTTTTTTAAATTTCGGGTTAATCATTGAGAAAACGTGAAGCTTTCAACTCCGCGTAGGTACCAGCTTTAATAGGCAACGTCCCCTAACATCACTTCATAATCACGTAAGCAAATAATTTCTGCAGCCAGCGGTGTAGTTCCCTTTATGCTCTGGGAAGGTAACGGAGTTGAAAGAAGTGAAGCTTCGCGTTGAAAATGTATACAGGTGGGTGTTTCTGGCTAGTTTATCTTCTTATCGTATGAAGACAGCATTTCCATGTACCATTTTCATTGGTCGAGCTATTTTGTTACCTCATTAAAAATAGCTAACAGATTGCTTGTTCTTTTGGAAGGAGATTGTATTGTAATAGTTAGGTAGTTTTTAATAGTGCTGAGGGTTTGCACCTTTGGTGCTTCATTTCCACAGCAATTCTAATGTCCTCCATTGTTCCTCGTTATAGCACTAATAGCGTAAGTGCTCAAGTCTTGTTCAAATTTGCAAATAATTATTGACTCCCAGTGAACTTTTAATACTGCTCTTAGCATTTATTTAATATTAAATCATCACAAAAAACAAACCAACTAATAAGAGCTTTCAAGAACCAGCTGAATAAACCAAAGACCATTTACCAATTAGTCTCAGCATTTTCATACATGTAGAGAAAGATTTCCAAGACATCAGAATAAAGATTTAGCTTTGGCAGAACAAGAAGTAATGGTAAATAGTATCCAGCATAAAGGGCAAAGACTATTATTAGTGCTGGAATCATTATAATCAATGTAGTCTTCATGTATCCATTTACTTCTAATGTTGTCTTCCTCACCAGTTTGCCAAAATAATTAATACTAGCTAATTTTGTTGGAAAAAATAATATTAACAAACTTATAAATCTTTTAGTCTCCTTAATAATATTTGACTATGTAGATGGACATATTTGATTAATACGTTCAGATCACTAGTCATCACAACTAAAATCATTTGCTGCCCACAGAGCCACAGCTATTGTTAAAGGAGGATTAACAAAGCAGTGGAGGTGCATCCGAACTTCTAGCAACCTTTCTGATCTTATTAGTAGAGGCATGTCACCTAATGCACTGCTGACATCGTCACTCTGGTGGCATGGACCCAATTGGCTTGCCAACATTCCTACAAAGTGCCCAACTCCATTATGCCTAACTCCCAGTCTCTTGCCAGAAGTCAAACCTAAGTATCTGTCAGTTCAGTCATTTATCTATTATCATCTCCAGATTAGTGGTCCAATTTCACATCATTTAATGAGAAAATAACTATTGCATGGTGTTGAGATTCCTCAATGCTTTTAGGAAACATCGTCAAGAAAGAAGAAGCCTAGAGACCACAACATCACACCTATGCCAGGGCTGTAGTTGATAGTATGACTTTGGTCGCACTATTTTTCCATCTAAGGTAAAGATCGTAACATAGAAATCATTAATGTTAATTTGGTAAGGTCATTGCCTGCAATAGATTGATTGTGTTCGATTGCGATCTTCACTCTAGCTAAAAAATGACCATTTGTGTGATGATTCTAGTCATGCAAGTAGCCTTCTGAGTGGACTTTCACAGAAACCTAATAAACCTACTACTTATTTGTCCCAAATATGGACAAAAATATGTAGTGAAATGACAATTTCTAGTCACCTGCTAGAGGTTTCTTGTTTACAATGAAGAAGGCTGTGTTTATTATACATCTTGCTTACTGCTGTAATATTACATGGCTTTGCTTTTTGTTAGTTTAACCTATAGTACGTTTATTAAGTCAAACTTTTATTTTAATGTATAATTTCAGTTATTTAAAGACTAATATAACTGGAAAGACACCACATAATAAACAAATGAACACAATTGTTTTGGAACATTAACATAATTTAAATACCGTTGCTATATTGTTGTCAGGTGTAATAACTTGGCAAGTGTGCAATAACACTTGCCTGGTATTTAAAATAGTTAAAGCATGAGCGCTTAGTGCCTAGTACATTTATCGCACTCAGCCCTCGGGCCTACGGCCCTCGGGATGTCGTGCAATAAATCGACTAGAAACTAAGCGCTCATGCTTTAACTATAACATACTTCATTCCAGTTTGTTCTTAATCATATACGCATCTCATTGCGCAAATACCATATCCACCTCCTGTTAACTGGATGGGCCACACCCACTTCCTGACCAACTATGTCTCAGTATGCAGATGTTATCCAGTGTACAACAAAAGAGACTGGTTCTTGCTAATAATCCCTTTTGTAAGTGGGATCTCTCCTTACCCTCGGATGGACTATTGGATTTTGCTGGACCTGTTCAAGTTTTGGCAAGGACATACTTGGAAGCCAGTGCCCATTATATCCTACATTAGCATATTTATTTGCCTCTCTACAAAAGCCGTGCACCTGGATCTCTGTGATTAATGAAAGCATTTCTGAGTGTCTGTAGGAGATATATCAGCCATAGAGGTCTCCCACTCCAGGTCTATTTAGACAATAGGACAAATTTTGCAGGAGCTAAGAATCAAGGATCTCCTGCTAAACTCTAATATAATCAGTGCTATTGAGAAACTATCGCTTAAAAGAAAAATTAGTGGCATTTGATCCTATCTAGAACAAAAGTTTATGGGAGTCAGCTGTCAGATGTATAAATATCTTACTCCACAAATTTCTTTGACCATGCCTGTTCACACCTATGAAACTCTATTCAGTGTTGGTACAAGCAGAGTCAATGCTCAAAAACAACTTATAGTACCAAATATGATTCTCAATGATCCTATTGTGCCGACAGCCGGCCATTTTTTGGTTGAGTTGCTATCCTCACCACACTCACCTACTTCAATCACATCAAACTCAGCTACTTTAGTGAAAACTCTTCACTTGACTGAACAAATCATTCCTAAACCAATAAAGAATTTCCTACGCCCAGTCTCTAGAAGCCCAAGACAAGTGTATCACAAGATCCACAATTTTTCCTTGGTCCTCCTCAAGGACGAATCTATTACCACCTGTCAATCTTGTATCCATAGCCATTGCGGTTGCAGTGTAACCCAGGAGATGATGGCTTCATATAAATGCTCGATTTATGGATCCAAAAGAAGATTTACCAATGATCAACTGATCGTCTTGTACTGCTCCTGATGTTTGGTGATGATCAACCCATCCCCAAGGATGTCAGGTACAGACCAGACAACTGTACAACCCCTCCACACTGATGCTCATAGCCTAAGTCGGGAAAATAACTAACTAATTAAGAATTCTATAGTTGAGCTGATGGAAAGAATCATTCACTGATTATATTTACATCTTAGTCCATCGGTCGATTCATCATGCTTATTGTTCATATAGCATGGTTTGGTAACTTGTGATTTGAATTTTTGAACGTTTCGCTAGGCAATAAAAATTGTTTGAACCATTCTGCCAATTGCTCTATCGACTTCTAACTTACAGGAGTACTTCCGTTGCACTATATGCTCACACAGTTGATTGAGCCTCCACTTATACTGTGCTTTAGTGCCTAGACAGCTCTTGGATAGTCCATTCGTTGCCCACATTGCTAGTTGACCAGTTCAATGCTACTGCTCAGGTCTCCTGCAAGGGCTGGTCCTTCACCTTGCTTATCATTGGCTCGGGTTGACTTACAACGACCCGTTCAGTAGTAAACAAATTCTGGCCCACTAATTGGCTACTCTGATACTGATTGGGCAGGTGACCTCTGTGGGACATTACCCTTATACATGTACTCACCATAACACATGTATTTATTACTTACTGTATGTATTTTTAGCTAGTTGGAGCATGCTCAACATCATGGTGAGCTGGCAATAATGTGTGGTTCTGTGTTACATCATTTTTGGCTAGCATAATAGCCAATGGTCTGACACTGAGTCAGTTAATCTCATGTTTGTCATAGACATAATGTGTCTGTCTTATTGATGAGTGAGAGAGACACTATCAGGGGTAATACAATTGAATAGTGGGGATATTTGTTTATATATATGCTTGGACGTACCTATGTCATTTTGTACTTTGACCCTGGCATTTTTGTGTTAGTTCGGTGATCGTCCCCGTCCCAACTTCACTAAACAGAATCCTCCAGTTTATCATTACCTGTATCATCCTAAAAATTGAATTGTTTACTGTTTTGAATTCTATTGCAGGTGCAGCTAAAACTTAAAACATACCGGAGTTCCATTTCTATTCGAGTTAGTGGTGGTGGTAAGTTAATGCGCTGCTATCTGTCATCGTTATAAGCCCCACGTAATTGTATTTGAAATACTTTGGCCATTAGACTAACCACTAAGTTAAGTCTTGTGTAGGTATGTCCAGTTGTGTGAAAGTGTGGTGCGTTAACCCTCTCGTTCCCAAATTGTTTGGACGCGCGCGGAAAAATCTAATCTTCTACCGCGGAATATTGCATTACCGTTTTATTTTTTTAACTCGATGCTGGCTGGGAAAACCCCATAGCAACCATATATCACTAAATAGACCAAGAGTTTGGGATTCCCCTCATTTTTTGATTGAGAAAATTGAATAATATTTAGGCCCTCTACTATTACTTTAAAAAAAAAAAAATTTTTTCCCCACAAAATTCCACTTTTCCCATCAATAATAATAATAAAAAAATAGAAATAATATTGTTTGATGTACTTTATACCAATATTATATTAGTTCAACAATAAAATATGTTGTTTGTTGTGTGTGGTGCTGATTGTGATCATGTAGGGGACATCTATGAGTGTCCACAAGGAACATACGCCATTGGACGTCGAGCTCCACTACAAAACAATTTCATATACACAAAAACACCAACAACAAAGATATTTGTAATACAAACAACAAATTATTCATGATCCTATATAATTGCAACTTTATGATGTATTTATTGTATGCGGTTTCATACAGGATTTTTGTTTGGGAGGGAGGGGGGGTGGGGCTCCGAGTGTACTTCGCCAGGTCCAGCATCTTCTCCTTCGTCAATGGAAGACTCTGCTCCTGTTGCCTTATCTGCGTCCTCTCCACAATCCCTCTTCACAATCCCTCTTCACAATCGGGTCGGTGACTGCATACACATCTGGTCCTAGCAGTACATTCTGGTAAAAAAAATTAAATTTTTTTGAAAATTTGAAATTGTTCAACAAACCACAACCCACTTTCAAATCTCAAAACTCAATGAAATATATATATATTATAGCTAAACCGCTTTCTCCATCTCAATATAGCTATAAATAAGTCCTTTCCACAACAGAAGCTTGCTAGTTTTCAAGAGAAAGACAAGAGAAAGACAAGCTTACATCGATCATCTTCTTGACTTCCATTGTCAGTGTCAGAGTTGACGGGGTCTGGTCCCCAACCCTGATACAGGGCCTCCTATAGCCCTAGATGTCGTCTCCCTCTTCTCCGCTTGATCCTGAGTCGCTAGAGTCAGTACCAAGCAAGTATAAAACTTCCACAGCACTGTAACTGGTAGACGCCATCTTTCCAAATTGACTTCGAAAAAAAATTTTTTTTTGCATAGTTACCTGGATCACACGACACGCTCACTTTTTTCCTGTGATGTAATAAGCATTACCTAAGACTGTACGTAATGGGGAGGCCCCCAGTTGAACTGGCGATTTTATAAAAAAAAAAAAAGACAGTAAGTCAAACCGCAAAGTCTTGGTCGGCAAAGAAGCGGTTGTTTCAATGTGTTATGGAAGGCTACTGGGCTCAAGCAATTTTTCGCTGCTTCTACAAAGCTCTGTAGATGACTGGATCCATAAATGAAGCTGCTGTGAAGAAGGTAACTTTTTTTAAAATTCGACGGAGAACCGATGTTTTTTTTTTTTGCCGAGGAAGAAATAAACGCAACTGCTGTGAGGTACTGTCGAAGTAGCCCTGGCTGAAAGCTATTTTAGATGCTTCTCCAACGCATTGGGCACCTGTGTATGCAATCTGAAGGTTCTAGCTATAAAGTAACTATTTTTAAAAATTCGGAGAAGCCAACCGGTCTTCACCCGCTTTTAAGCGGGATTGGGAACGAAAGGGTTAAGAAATAATAAAGAAAACGTTTAAATAATGTGACTTGTTTTGTTTATTGTTGTTGTTTATTTTTTTTTCAATTCAAACAGTTGTGGCAAGTGGTTACTATGGCATTGAATCCCCTTTACTGCCTATACATAATTTAAAAACTCGACCATTTTTAGTAGCTTGAGTGTCAGAAAATAAAATCAATCATTTAACAATAGTGTAGTTATAGGCTCACTTGCCATTTGTGCTTAAGCTCATCACTAGTCACTATTTTTACTTAACTTGGCTTTCATAGTTTGGGAGCGTGGTAACAGATGGTGGAGCAGAAATTCTGGTGGCAGTGGCTACTGTGGAGGACTTCTAGATGCAGGAAACAAAGTTAGACTGCTTGACCACAACCTCAATGATAAGCACTCAACATCAAGATATTTGTTCTCACTTGGAGCATCAATGAGCAGACAATCTCGACAGCAAGCAGTTGTTGCCTTATCAACATCAATGCTACATGACTTATAAGGATGAGGATGGTCTCTGAATTTTCAATTCAATTTACAACAGATTGTATTCTATTGAAGAAAACAATCAAGGTACTATTCTCTTAGTTAACAATCCTGTCTTTCATGTGAGAAAAAAAACATATCGATATATTGTGTTCGTGAAACTGTCCAGTGTAAGTTATTGGCCTTCTGTACTGCTCCACTCAAAAAATGTGTGTAGTTACTTTAACAAAGCCTCTCCCTGAGGCACAATTCAAAACACTATTAGGAATGCTTGGAATTCAATCTATCAACTTGAAAGATTGATTTGTTTTAATCAAAGTTCACCTTACCCGTTTTGTATTTTCTGTGTAGCATTCACGTGCCATTATTTTTGAAGAGCTAATAGCTTGTAGAAACAATAATCCAAGTGACACAAAGAATATACACACTATCTGCATCATCTGCTCAAATATATTTTGAGCTTCGATGTTTGCAACTACTTCGTAGATAAATTCTATGCATCATGTGCTTGAGTATTCATTTGTAGAAAGAAAAACTCAAGCCTTTTAGTTTATAAATCAGTATTTATAAAGTTTTACAGCACAAGGAATCTTTGACAAAAATGCATTTTCTAAACACTGTTATAAATAGGGAGTTTAAAGAACTTAGTTTTGATGTAAAATAGGAGGTGCTGCCTGGACACCACAGTCTAATGCCTAATATTGTCTCCATGGTTAGTCATTACTAAAAGATATTTTAAATGAACAAACTAGAGGATATAAGCTATTAATTATATATGCTCACTTGGTACAAAATACATTGGTGTGGAAGTTATAAGGGCTCAAAGTGTGGTGTCCAGACAGCACTTCCTGGTAAACACCTCTCAATGTGTTATTTAAACACCCCATTTTAACATAGAACAAGTCCAATCATATGGTAGAGTATTAATTACAAGTTAATGATTCTCTCTTCCTGCCAACGTTAAAAGCAATATTTTCAGCTTTCTTGAAGTGCTCCTAAAACCTAACTAGATCAAGCACATACGTTTCATAGTTTTATTCTTACATGAATCTAATTCATTGATGCTCAGGATGTGGAAGCGTCCAGAATTGTCTAGCAGATCTGGAAAATAGAGGACATACAGTGTTAAGGGATCATTATTTATATTTTACTTTATGCATCAAAGCGTGTAGTCCCAAAAATATCATTGCTTACTGTACTACTCTCTAATGGTTCCTAATTTGGTGATTAAAGAATTGCGTTGGTTTTCAATTTCCATTTAATAAGAACAATAGTGAAATTTGAAGTGCTTTAGCTGGGAAATGTAATTCTAAATCAAGTTCCTAGAAATTTTGATACAATAATGGTTTAATTTCGCAATGAATATGAAAGACATGCATTGAAAATCATATATATAAAATATGTTTGTGCATCAGTAATGACAATAACGGTGTGTATTCATGAATAATTCATAAGCTGAATCTTATGGTAAAGTGTCACTTCAAATGGAATGGGTAAAGCGTCATCATATTCTTTAGAATGACAGTTAAGGAAATGAAGGAGATCAGAAACCAGGATTAATTTAACTATAAAAAAGCAGGTGAAATCGAAATACTGAAGAACAGCAGAGAAAGCAATAGCTTCACAAAACTTAAGTCTACAATTATGAATAGGAGGACAGAGAGCCTGAGAAGCAGGAGAGATAGACAAAGGGAAGGAATTCATGACTGAAGAAGAGCTAAAAGGAAAGGAAATCCATGATTGAAGAAGAAAGAGCAAAAGGAAAGGTTAAAAGGAGCTCAGGTGACTCAAGAAGAAAGAGACCAGGAGAAAGAAATTGATGTACATAACTAAATCAAGTAGCAGAGGATAAGAATAGATCAAAATACTTTATTATGCTGCGTTTATAATTTTATCAAGCACCGCTGTGTGGCGGGGCGCTTGCTAGTATCTAATATTTTATTCAAGAAATAAATGGAACAGAATGTCTAATTTTAAAAATCAAAATATATAGGAAGTAGCTAGGTTGAGCACTGCTAATGGATCCTTGAAAAAACAAACAAACAAACAAACATCTAGAATGGTTAGAATGCTGACCAAATTACTCGCTTTACCAGAACTTATCAAATTCCAGTAGATTCAGGAATAAATTGTCAAATAGTGGATGTATTTCTGAAGAAATGCTTTAAATAAAGTGGATTTGTACTATAGTGATGCTATGGCCTCAAATTTTGCTATTTTCAGTTGTGTTTTTTTTTTCAAGGTAAGTTTGGCAAGCTATAAGTGGGGACTATATTGTACTAGACTTTTTCATTTTAATTGTACTATCCTGCTATATCATCTATAAGTATTTTCTGTTGTCTACTGCGCAAAAAGATATGATTAAAATGGTAATGGGTCTAAAATGATTTGAGGATTACACTTTTCTCAATATTTTTTCTTCTTTGATACATGCCATGTTTTACATTTAGCTTGCCTATTTTCTTACATGTTTTTATATGTCTTTACATTAGCAGGTATCACTTACCGGCCATCTGTATCTGCAATTCCAGTCTATTTAATAGTGCCTTGGCAATGCTATCCTTTTTATTGGTTATGCCAATCACCAAAATGTAATCCAAGGCATCCATCTAAACAAATATTAAAATTCATAATAATCATTATTTCCATTTTTCCTCAATAGAGAACTCTAACACTAGCTTGTAAATTATATTATAGCGACTGCATCTGGTCATTAATTATTCCATTTATAATTATATTATTTAAGAAACGCAGTAGTACTGATAACAAAAATGGTGACAACAATAGCTACATGGAGTGTTCTACACACTCACAAATAACTGCTGCCTAGTATAGCACTTAAAATACTGCACACTTCCAGCAGTGTTGTGAGAGCCTTTAACATGTGCTAATCCTAAATAATATTTTTGCTGAAGTTTATAAGACTCTAAAGATAACTGTAAGAAAGGAATGATATTGCTGATTCCACGATGGGTATTTGAACTGGGCAGACTCTGGTAATACTAAAATAACTTTAGAATACTATCATTAGCCTACAACTAACCTGAGGGAAAAATTTAGCACTACTTGCCTACAGGGATGCTGAGTAATTTTTTCACAAGACCATTTGCTCAACACAATGGGCCACTACCACTTTCACTGAACCACCAATGGTGCCAATACTCAGTGTTACTATACAAAATCATCTCAGACCAATTACTGGCTATTCTATCAGGCATCAATATAGTTCGAGCAATGAAAACAGGTAAGCACTGTCTTCATGAGAGAAGAAGCTCAACAGGCAAGAGACACTCACTGCCTAGCTATATAGTTTCAACGTGAATCTCCACTTCAAGCAACTCTGTTGTTAACTTCCCGGCAGCATAAAGCAAACTATACAGCAGCCTCTAGAAATGATTAGCTCATGTGATTTCTATTTGACCTTAGAACATAGCTGGTGTAGCTTTTGTATTGTGACTGAGGGACTCTAAATCCCTTAAGTCCTTCAGGGAGGGCATCTACATATAGATGCCCTCGCTCTCAGGGCATTAATTTTTTTTTTTAGAACTACTTGGCTTAGTTGTAATTGATATTAAAGGTTACAGATGAGCATAAGTTGAAAGAAAAAGAATGTCCAGGTAAACTGTTTTTAGTGTTTGAAAGGTGTGAAATGTTTGTGCTTGCAGTTTCAGAGCAGAAAGTTGGCTGTTGTTGTTCCAGGGAATTGGATGGATGAGTAGATGAAGCATCATGGAGTTGCTGGTGGTGAGGAAGCATCTGCAACTGCTGCTGGTTGGTAGTTCTTTCTGGAATATTGCTACTCAGTATATCGGATAAAACTTGTTGCTGCTGACTTGTTGTTCTCTTATAGCTTCTCACTCCTTCCAGACTTCTATGACTGGTTCGTTCCATGACCATTTGCTCATCTACTCCCAACTCATAAAGTCTGGTTGCTGCTGTTGCCCGAAGAGAGTGATTTGTTTTGAACCCTTCAATGCCAGAAGTCTTACACAGTCTGCAAATAGTTTTACTTAAGGTGTTATGACCAAGTGGTTTACTTGTGTACCACACTGCTTCAGTGGGTTTGTTTGCTGGTTGTAAATAGAATGCAGTTGCTGAATCAGGACAAAGGGAAGTGTATTTCTTGAACAACCGAACAATGCATCTTTCTGGATTATCATTGTTAGAGTGCTGAATAACAACTTTGGGCTTTATTTTTCTACCAGGTTTATTTTTAGATGTGTCTTCGGTATACTTTAAGTAGGAACGCTCACCATCATTTTCTACCAACTGTATCTGGCAAGGATGTAGTCGTAGTTGTCGATGCTCTCTGCCACTGCGCAAAGCAAAGTAAAGACCATTATAAAAAATAATGGTATCCAGTAGCTGCTGTGGAGTTGTATCACCAAGTAAGCCTTCCTTCCATAGTTTCTCTTCATCTTCTCTGGTCAGTACTTCTGCTTGCCGTTTTGTCGATCCAATTCCTTTGCTCTGTAGGCGTTTCATCTCGGCATCAAGAGATCCCTTGAAATCAATAAATTCCGTGTGAGAAAAAAAGTCTATGGTTGGATAGCAAGTAAGCCTCAAATGTCTCATGATGCCGCAGACAATGTGGTGCAGACTGTTTGGTAGAAATTCCTCACCATCTTTCTTTCTCACCTATCAATGATTATGTATAATAACAACTAGTTATTTGCTCTGTGATACTTACCTCTAATACAAATCTACTCAGCCAATGTTGAAGTTCCTCCATGCTGAGCTCTTCAAATTGGACCAATATTGTCCCCATTCTCACTATTTCTGTATTCTGTCCAGGTTTGGAACAAGCCCAGACAGTACTTTGTATCTTCCAATGTTTTTTTGGGGACACTACTGGCACTTGCCTCTTCAACGTCCTCGTCTGTCCGTATGGGTGCAAACAGTCTTCTCTTTTTGGCCGGAGGTGAGCTGGAAATGGGATGAGATGGCTCACACTCCACAAAAGTGGGCAGGGCTGGTTCAGTGGGGCTGGAGCTGTCGAGTTGCTGACTCAGCGCTGCAAATAAGGGACTGTAGACGTCGTCTTCAGAGGCGAAGGAAGCTTCTTCGGGTGTTTCCATCGTTAAGTTAGCTTTGCATATACCCCAAGCACTGCACCAAGGCTCCCCTAAGCATGCAGGACTTCCACAGTACTGACTAGGTTGGTTAGTGATGTCTTCGTGAGCAGAGTTGCAAAACCTTAGCATGCTAGCTAGATAGTCAAGGAGATCCTAAACACGGTAGTACCCGACGGTTGAAGTGCCTAACTGATTTAGAACATAGCAACCGCTAACCGTTTCCAAGCGATATCTGAGCTCAGGCCCCTTCAGTAGCGCCCTCGCTTCGCTCGGGACAGGGCCTTCGGGATCCTAAACACAGTAGTACCCTCGGTCTCAGTACCTAACTATTATATAGGGGGCGTTACCCATAAAAGCTAGTACCCACTGCGGGAATACCCACCCATGAGAAACCTCAGTGTGGGCAATAAATGCCTATTCAGAGAACAATAGAACAATTAGTTTTAAGTAATGTCAATTGTCATATCCTGTATCTTTTTGTTAGTGTCATGTAAGTTGTGTGTGGCTGGGTTTTATAAACTATTGCCTGCCATGCTCAGCTCAGAGTTGAGTTTGTCCAGTTTTGAGCAAGTGTTGTGCTGTTTGTATCTAATCTATTGAGACACCTTAAGGGAAGACCCTGGGTTGCTCATATCTAGGGGCTCAAATAGCCTTAACCCCGTAAGAGACTACTACTCTCTGGTGGCAACGGAAGAAGCTACCCTTCCCCAAACCATCCCCACACCCACGTGCCGCTGAAAGCTCAGCGTTTCTAAAAAATCAGCCACAAATAAAAAAAAGTAGCACAATGAAAGGTCTTAAATCGTAGTTCTGAGTAAGTTCATACCTAAATCATAGGCTAATTGTCAATAATCTCCAAAATCAGAGTGTGACAGACAAGACAGACAGGCAGACAGGATGACTACTATAACCCTCTTGTGCATGCGCGCTGAGGGTTAATAATTAAAGGAGATCTTAATTGAGAGGAAACTGCATCTAGAGCTTTTTGCATTAGCTAGTGGAACAAACTAAGGTTAAGCATTAACAAAAGTGCACTCATATAGTCAGTATATATGCTGAAACTTGAAAATATAGTCCACATGCCCCCTTCCTTTCAACTTCAGTTAGAACTCTAATACAGTGATAACACCTGGATCTGCTGAATTTCAAAACTTATGCATATCCAAATTATTGTTCCATGTGGGCTGAAATATAATAGCCTATGACATTCAAGACCTTTACATCTAGCAGATCCCTTGAATCACAACTACTGGTCCTTGCAGCAGTGTTCCATACCTTGGAAATCAACTCTTTCACTATTGTGTCACTATAGCAGATGGCATCAATGTCCAAAATTATGACAACACGAAGTTTATCCTGTGCTAACTGATCGGCATTTGCAAATAGACTCCTGAACAACAACAAAAAACAATAACATAAAACTATAAATGTATTAGGAGTTATAATTTACTTTATATTGGGTTCAGAGTCACCGCGTGAGTTGAAAAATATATCTAACACATGAAAAAATAGTAAGAAGTGAAGATAAAAGAAATGAAACAACAGTTGGTGTTAATATTTGTGACCATGCACAGAAATATTGGGCACAATGCAGCATGTGTACAAGTCGAGAGAAGATAATTTTACTTCTAAAAATGTGTTAATGAAGCTTTAGGATTGAAATGGTCAGATTGCATATGTCAGCAACAGTTGGCAATCGTGGAGCTACAGCTATAAAACTTGGGAGAACTTCTGGCCTGGCTGCCAAAGAATGTTATACACATTCAACAAAAAATTTTTGATTGGTGCTGCATTGTGCCCAATCTTCCTGTGCGCAGTCACCTCTGAATATGTCAAAAAAAATATTTTCCTTAAGTTGCATGAGTTCATAAATTCAGGCAATGTTGTCTCACAGTTATACACACATGCAAACTATTATATTTTGTATTGCACATGAAATGGACAGAAAACAATGTTAAATTGATGTATTTTCTAACTCCTTGTATACAAATGTGACCGGTTTTGGGAAAATCGGCCTAAACGCGGCAAACAATTTTTTCAGTATCCCCGGGTAAAGCCTTATGGGTCGATTTTTTTCGAAAATTTTTTTATGGCAGAAATGGATAGACACCAGTTAGCTCTAGCTTATGACGCAGTTGTAAGCTCTGGCGTGCTCTAGAACTCACACTAGGAGGCTAGAAACACTAGCCGGTTGAACTCGTGTACGGAGAGTTGCTAAGAAATTATCGGCGGGCTTTTCACTAACAGCCGGGAAAAAACTGTAGCTAACTAATTCACTTACTATTCTACATAATTCACGTACTCACGCAATTCTCGCCATCATAGTTTCTTAAGGAGCCCTGCATTAAGCCTTTTAGACTTCTTTCAATCCGCCTGTAACCGGTTTATTCCATAGTGTCCCGGAGACTCGCAGTAATAGTATACGGACACAAGGCACGCCCCCTGACCTTAGCAACGACTTTACCTGGCGTTTTTTTTGAAATCAGCAATAATAAGTTTAGCAAAAATACTGAAGTGTTGTAGTGCGTAGGGCGAAGACGGCTTGTGCTACAGCTTCCAAATTAGGAGGAAGGCATGCTAAGGCCCCGTGCAGCCTACTGGTAGAATTGGAAGAAAACTCTGCATGGTTGGAGACATATGTGACAGTCTGTGGGAAAAGGGGGCACTTCACTCAAACCAAAAAATTGAGTTTTTTATGCTAATAAAAAGCTACAATTTATCTCAACTTAGTGCTAAAATACTGGAGGGTAAAACCTTCGACGCGCAGAGAAACTGGCAGTTGAACTGGGCTGCGTTCAGCAAAGCAATTGAACTAGAAATCGAGAAAACATAAATTGAATTTCCACTTCCGGTATAATTAATGTTTCCGTATACATAACGGCGTACTCCGCATACGCAATTAAATCGTACAGCCGCTTTTTAACGGCGACTAACAAAGTTTGCGTAGAGTTCTTTTTAGCGTTCAGAGATCTCATAGCCTGTTTTGTCGGAATCCTTGGCTACTCTACTCCATGTAGTGTTAAACTTTCAACCAGAGGTAAGCTGTAGATTGCATGCACTATTCTCAAAGCTATGCCGTTTTTTTTAGCTGCTAGTTTGAAACTCCGCCCATTCCCCGTTTATTGTACTTCGAGAACGAGAGAGAATAAAAAGTAGCTTGTCTTTCCACGGCACGCTTGGGGTCTTTTAAGTTGTTTCTGCATTTGAAATTTGGCGTAGACTTAGAGTAAGGGTCACTAAGACTAATTCTGCAAAAAACAAAAATAGGAGAAAGAAAGAATTTTTCCTATGACTTACTTCTGGAGCCTATATCTCAATTTCAATTTTTGCGTGAAGTGCCCCCTTTTCCCATAGACTGTCACATATAATGAAAGCCCAAACCAAAATTGAGAGTCAGATGGATATCTTAGAACTAAAATACCTGCCATAACTATATCCACCATACACTATTCACATTCCAGCTACACCCACCCTGAACCAAAAAATTTCATTCATATCCACCTGAATACAAGCTGAACCTCATACACACCCATAATGTCACCCACCTTGTCCTTTGGCTCTCTTAAGTTCTTTGGCCTCCAGCATTTGTGCAATTATATTGGCCATTTCAATCATGGCTGAAGTAGCCATACTATGATCTACATGTGCACAAATGACAAAGGTTTACCACAGATTGTTAAAAGCACAACATCTATCTATACCTGATGATCCCTGCAGTAGAATTCCCTTGACATCTCTCATTGTCATTTCATCCATAACTTTCACATCAGCAACGCGAGAGGTGAACGTTTTTTTGAATATATCAGAGAAACCAGGAGTCCATAGCATAATTTTGGATGCCTAATTATTAAACACATTACATTACACAAACTAATAGACACAAAAATGCTATATATCATGACCAAACACATAATTTATTTATTTTTGCATTTATTGAACTTTCTATGCCAAATTGTTGCATTATGAACTTCTAAATGACAAAGCTTGCTTAACATAAGGTCAAGATGTTGTTATTGAAAATTAGACATGTGAATTCCAATAACTACAACCTTGCTTTTCCACATTACTATGCCTCTCACTAAGTTTTATACATCACCTCATCAATTTACAGTTACGACTCACGAGTTAAATCTGACCAAGCAATGATAGTTGTATATGAAGCAACTGCAGTTGAGAGCAACAACACTGAAACTACTGCTGGCAGTATAAATACAGACCGAGCTACATGCACAAACACTAGGGTTACGTTAACTCTCAAACTGCAGAAGCTAATTTCAATTCCGGTGCGCACACCGCTGACGTTATTATGTAAGTAATGTGGCTAACGCCTTAGACCACATGGCAAAGAAGTATAGTACCTTTTGGCAGGACTAAGGCACAGGGCTCAAACTAACCACTGAGAATTAAAATTTATCTATCACTATATACCAAAATCTTAATTGAGACTCGTTAGTGAGAGTCTCACTTTGCTCGTCCAAAAATGGCTGCTATCGTTCAGATGTAAGAACTTGAGAAGTCATTTTCACAATAGATGAGAATGTTGAACTGGTAAAGGGCCATGAAGTAGACCAATAGTCTTCTATAGCTGGCTTGGTTCCATGACAAGTATAAGGCTTAAAAATGTCTTTATTTCTGGGAAATCGCGTCGCAAGGAATCCCACATTTATGCTCTTGATCTTGGTCGATGTTATTGCTCTCAAATTTGTTTGTCTTACTATTTCCTCAAGAATGGAGTCAGGAATCATGAGACCAAAAAAATCTAGAGGATATTTTAAATCTCGTATCATGAATAGGACCTGCAGTAGCAGTAAAGCTGGGACTTACAGTGGTCGAGGAAGAATCTATGCTAATAAAGTTTCATTACCTACCTCCATTTCATCAGCACTAGTAATTTCACTTATATCCATTTCCATTTCCTCTATTGTCACTATTGCTCTCAGTCTCAACATCAGAATTTCCTTACCTATCAGCATACTCCTCTTCATCAATATACCTCTCAAAGTCATCCTCAGAATCTTCATCTACCGTTGATATACATCCTTGGTAGCATAGGTACACTGGGCCATTGCTAACAAATACCCATAGCAAACATGGCTACTTTACCACTAAATAAATTCCAGTGGCTGCAACCACAACAAGGCTGTGTAGCCTCTGTGGTACGTATCTGCGGTAAGGACATCCCAAAGCATAAATATGTGCACTCTGTGGTCGGCCCAGAGTTCAATTGCGGCATATATATATATGCACGCCGCGGTAAGAGAGTTAAAACAACACTTGCTCATAATGTAACTTACAATCTTCTTCTCAAATATCACTTCTATGTTTGAATAGACGATGCCATATTCCTGTGATGCACGTTCAGTACGTTGCTTTTCTATATGTACCAACATATGCACACACATACATACACATCACGCATACACATACCATCGAGATAAAGAATGGACTGGCAAGCCTGTTCAAGAATAATACTGACCTTTCATTCTCAGAACTTTAGCTTTGAGAAGAACTGGCTTGTACTTCCCTATCAGAAACTAAACATAACAATACAACATTTTAGTATAGCAGATTAGCTTGAAATTATGTATGTTATGTGCATTTTGCGATAAAAGCGTGAAACTTTGTACAGTGTTTCTTCATACCATGCAAGTCATTTTCAGACGTGGAGACATTTTCAATTTCACCCCTGGTGACCACAATTGATCAATTAATCTGATAAGGATATTTTAAGTGATTACTACTAGAATTACTAAAATTACTAAAATTGAATGGTATTCTATCATTGTAATAGAGACGAGTTACACAAACCTCATTAACTAATGACTTAGACATTTTTCACTTACATAGAGCTATAATTAGGAGGTGTGGTCATTACTTATGTCAATTTCTAGATAGATAAAAAAATCCAGAAACAACAACAGCAACAAAAGTAATGAACACTAAATGTGTAATCAAGTGAGCTTTCAATAGATTATCCCAGTGGCCACATGGTAAGTTTGAGAATCATATTAACTCTAGTTATAATGTGATTTGTGTAACTGTGTTCAGACTATATACAAGTTTTTCCTTCTGCAAGTGGTAAATAGCTCCTGTAAAGCCTCTAGCTCTGGTTTGAAACATCATGAATTGATACATGTTGGTACACCTGTTCCCAAGAAGGTACTATAAATTGGGCAATATGTGTGCTTTGCCAACTAGTAAAAGGAGAAGCCCTGCAGTGTCCTGCTAGATCGAGTAAGGCACCCATTGGGAGTGGCTATGCATCTCTAGCCCAGCATTTGCTTCAGTTTAAGGCTCATGGACATGTGCCTATGGATCTTGATATCGAAAGACTGGATGAGGGTGATGGGATGGAGGCCACTATGAGGAAGCACAATGCTAGTTGGCATAAAACTTGTCGTTTGAGATTCAACCAGATTCAGCTGGACCGCGTAGCAAGAAGAAAAGAAGAGAAGGAGATTATAGAAGCAAGGGAAGTTGAGACTACGCAAGACGAGGAAGCTAATTTTGGTGTGCGGACACGTTCTAGCGTAGAAAGACATGATTATGAGGAGGAAGTCTGTTTATTCTGTAATGAGCCAGGTGGTACTGCAGGACTTCACTGTGCTTGTACTCATGACATCAACAGAGATATTCGAAAATGTGCAATAGAGCTTGAAGATGCTTTTCTTTTAGCCAAGCTTGCAGCCGGTGACATGATTGCTATTGAAGCCAAGTATCACAGCAAATGCCTGGCTGCACTGTACAACAAAGCCAGATCAGCTAAACAGGTGTGCAGTGAATCAAATGATTCTCATCTTCATGGCATTGAATTGGTTGCATTTATGGAGGATTTTCGCATGGAACAAAATATTTCTCCTGTGTTCAAGTTGGCTGATCTTGCAAAGCTGTATCAAACCCGCCTGGAAGAGCTCGGTGGCAGTACAAAAAGCCGTGTTCATACATCAAGATTGAAGCACAGACTACTGTCAGCCTTTCCAGATATCAAGGCATATATGCAAGGAAGAAGTGCGATGCTTACATTTGATGACGACATTTGTGCTGCTCTGAAGAAGGCATGCGACCATGATCGATGATGATGCAATGCATTTGGCACGAGCTGCAAGGGTAGTACGCAAGGAAATGTTTGATCAGAAGTTCACATTTAGCGGTTCACTTTGTGAGCATGACAGTGTTCCACACTCTCTACTGGCTCTGGTGAACATGGTCCTGGAGGGTCCAAATGTTAAGCATCAACACAGAGCCAACACCAAGGCAGCCATCTCTATATCCCAGCTTCTTATATTCAATAGTGTCAAACATGCGGAAGCCTCTGCTACCTCTCATGCACTTGAGCGGGAAACACCACTTCCACTCTGTCTGGCCATGAAGATTCATGCAGTCACACGCATGACACTCTTTTTCACTGGGGCATATGTGTTTCATATGACAGACTCTTGAAGGTGATATCTGACATTAGCGATGGTGTCTGTGAGCAGTTTGCTATTGATGGAGTTGTGTGTCCACCTAAGCTACGCACTGGAGTTTTTTCCACAGCAGTGGTTGACAATCTTGATCATAATCCCACATCTGCAACAGCAACAGAATCCTTCCATTGCACTGGTATTTCCATCATCCAGCATTGTGTTATCAGTCAGGCGGGGGTCGTGATATTATGGTTATCAATCCACACAGATCATCCTCTACCCGGTCAGTTGTTCCACTCCCACCAAAGTATACCAATGTCCCAACAGCTGCTTTGAAGAGCAAGAAATTCAGTGCACCTTTGGTCAATGGCTCTGTAGCTCTCCATACTTTGAATTGTGTGGAAGAAGCAAAAACTGGATGAGTTGCAGTGGTTAAATGTAGTCATGGCAGCTCTTGAGAAGGAGCAGTTAGACTCAGCTGATTGGGTTTCTTGGTCAGCCTATCATGCTGTACTTCAGCAAGAGGAGAAACTTGCTGCTATATCTGCACTGCTATCACTTTTCACTGACAGTGCACACTCCGTTGCAATGATCAAACACTCAATGACCCTTGTACAGGCAGCCATTCAGCATTTGAACCCTAGCCAGACTCCAGTTCTAAGTGCTGACCAACCACTCTTCGCCCTTGCGAAGTAAATACAGTGGACATGGCCAGACACTTTAGGAGATAATCACATCGCTGGGTGGCCTTCACATTGAAATGGCTGTGCCTAAGGTAAAACTAATAGCTTGCACCATTATCAATGTTATCAATTGTGCTATTTTTTTAGGTACTTGGAGAGTGGTTCAGTGGCAGAAACACCACTTCAAAAGTGGGGGGGCAGAAAATAACTGGGGCATAATAAAGAAATTGCTTAGGAAATCAAAACTGCGTTTTGAGGATGCAAAAAAATTATGAGCCTGGATCGTGACAAAAATAAAGAACAAAAAAGTTTATAAAAATGACAATGAATCAGGAGTACCAGCTGAAAATATACTAATTATAGTGTGCTTGACCAGAAACTCAGCAAACTTGTTTGTTTCTTTGCCATTACTAGCTAGTTCTCTCCCTTCAAAGAGCAGCTGCATTGATTAATTAACCACAGCGGTACTAGCTACTTAGTCAGTGGATATGAAAGGTGATAACAAAGGTGAGATAGTCAGTTACATAAGAGTATGGCCTCAACTTTTGAAAAATGTTTAGGGATAGGGGTGGCTATCACTCTCCTAATATAAAATAGGGCCTCTGCTCTTTGTAGTGTAAAAGTGGGGGGGCTGTGCCCTCCCTAATGAAAGAGTGGGGGGGCGATCGCCCCCCCCTGCCCCCCCCAGTATCTCTGCCACTGTGGTTGGATTGCAGTGGGTGGACTGCTGCACTAGTTCTGGCAGGAATCACAAGTTCTGGCACGGCAGACTCTTTTATCAAAGTGAGTCATGTGACCAAGACAAGGCATGCTCACCAAGTCACAGCTGCAAGTTTTCATACCCTTCTGCACCGTGCTCATACTGAGTACAACGCATCAGTCACTGAGAATGAAAGTGCTTTGACTTTTGAACAGTGGTGTCAGGTATGTGCACAACAGAGTGTTCAGTTTGACTACTGGCTTAAAACTTTGAGCTTGGAGATGCTGTTTATTCGGTCTATACGTGAAGGCAATTTCCAACTGTATATGGAGTCACTTACAGCAATAGTACCGTGGATGTTTGCGCTCGACCATACCCACTATTCCCGGTGGCTTTCAGTGCATATTCAGGATATGGTGTCACTGAAGGAAAAGCATCCAGCAATTTTCACTGAGTTTTGTGCTGGTAATTTTTCTGTAAACTAAACCGGCAACAAATTCTCTGCCATGGCATTGGATCAATGTCACGAACAAAACAATGCCACAGTAAAGGAGTCAGGTGGAGCAATTGGACTGCTGACTAATCCTTCTGCTCTGAGACGTTGGATGGTGGCAGGCCCAGAAATTGCAAGAATGGTGTCTGAGTTTGAAGAAAAACCTGAAGCTACACAACATCTTCATCATGAACAGCATCGAAGAGTACAGGAGACATTCTTGAAAGAGGTCAAGTCTCTAGTAGCAGTATTTGAAAACATGGGAAATCCTTTTCTAGACAATAGTAAAGATCTCATGGTTCTTGACACTAGAGATATTATGGATCCTTCTGTTGGAGAAACAGTGCGCAATGCAGAAACGCTTGGGAAAGAGCAGTATGAGGAGTTTGTTGATGAAAGGCTCATTCAAGGCAAGGTTCCAAGAACAAGCTAGCTCTTTTCAGTCGACCACCCGTGAAGCGTATTTCAAAGCAAAAAATGCAAATTGCATCATTGAAAAGCGACTGTGCTCTTTTCTCCCGCTTGTATGTGGCGTGTCAAACTAGAGATGGAGATCTCGATACATTTTTCATGTATGAGAACCAGGCAGCTCCACCATCACTTTCTGTTGGAGGGGGACTTCGTCTTGGAGCAAAGGCTGACCTTCTTCAGTGTCTTGCATTGGAGGAAATACAATCTGTAAATGCACCCATTGTTGATGCTAAACTCTATGATGGAGCTGCAATAGTACAAATGCTCAATCCTGGAACCTCTAAAACCTTTCAGGAGTATGCAGACAATGTGTTTTCATCATATGTGGCATCTCAACTTGAAGCAGCTCAGAGAGTCGACTTAGTCTGAGATGTGCACATTGCAGACAGCTTGAAAAGCTCAACCAGGGAAAAACGAGGCAAAGTCATGAGAAAACATGTTGCTTCCTCCATAATGATTCTTAAGAATTGGAGAGACTTTCTTCAGGTAGATGAAAACAAGAGGGAACTCTTTCACTTTCTGTCAGAGCAAATTGTGTTCCTGCCCACAGGTGAAGGGAAAGTCATTTATGCAACAGATGGAACTAGCGTATTGAGTACTGCAACCAGTCAAGATCTAAGGAGTTTGGCTCCTTGCTCCCACGAGGAAGCAGATACCCGTCTCTTCCTACATGCTTTGAATGCAGTGCAAAAAGGGTATACAAATTGTGTGTGTATACAGTAGACACTGACGTGGTAGTTTTAGCATTTCTTTGTTCCATCAGATTAATGCTGAGGAGTTGTGGTTGGCTTTTGGTACTTCATCAAGCTTTCGGTACATTCCTATTCATGAAGTGGTCAAAGTATTGGATCCTAGAACCTGTATGGCCCTTCCTGTCTTTCACTCGTTCACAGGATGTGATACTGTCTCTGCATTCGGAGGACGAGGCAAGAAAAGTGCCTGGAATACATGGTCAAGTGTATCCAGCAGTTACTGATGCATTTGAAAGCCTTCTCCTCATGGAAGAGACCAGTGAAACGGCTATTGCAGCGTTAGAGCGGTTTGTTGTGCTACTGTATGATCGCACAAGTGACTTACTACAAGTCAATGATGCAAGGAAACAGCTCTTCACCCAGAAGTCAAGGAGTCTGGAAAACATACCACCTACATATGCTGCTCTCAAAGAGCATGTTAAACGAGCCAGTTATCAAGCATACTGCTGGAACCAGGCCTTGGTTCCTAATCCTGATATTCCAAGTCCATCAGATTGGGGCTGGGAAAAAAATTATTCAGGATGCTGGCAGCCATTTTGGACTACCTTATCACAAGCATCAAATACCTGTTATGAGCTGATTCACTGTGGCTGCAAGAAGGGGTGCAGAGGGAAGTGCAAATGCGTAAAGGCTGCCTGAAGTGCACTGCACTTTGCTCTTGTGGTAGAGACTGTAACTAGCTAAAACACTATTGCAACTAACTAGAACATTCAAATTTTTATGTGGACTCAATAAGATTGTTATCAATTCATTGTTGTTGGGATAATTGACAGGTGTTTAATTCTAAAATAAAAATCTCCATATATGGAAGTTCATTAGTGTATAAAGGTCACCAAAGGTCAAATTGGATGTCTCCACGTTGAAAATGACTATCATGTTATGAATTAACAATGTACAAAGTTTCATGCTTTTATCGCAAAATGCACATAACTTATGTTTATCTGCTGTACTATTCTAACTGAACTAAATTAAAATTGATCATTAAAAAATGGTACAATATCTTGACTCATTAATATATTATTGTGATTTACATGAGCTGAACTCCTATAGTTATACCAGTAGCAATTAGCTCAAAGGGAGCTTTTCCTGTGGCTGGTCTTTCACTTTGATACACAGTGTCTACCATAGAGAAAATGTTCCAAAAAAGGCAAAATTAGTAACTATAATAACTCTGAAACAACACTGAAGGAGACTGCTTCAATTGATCAGACTCAGAGGAGTAGGAAACCAAATCGAATTGGTGTGGTTATAATAACCACACCCATGTAACCACACCCACTAAATCAAACCCACTCATTCATGATTGTAATAAATTTGATTAATAAAAAACAACTATATAGAAATGTATTTTTATGCTCAATAAATTTAATTGTTGCCATAAACTACCAAAAACATGGCAGATATATATTTACAATTATTATTAGCTATAGAGAATTTGTGTGTTTCAGTCATTCTCGGCTGAAATAATTATAATAATAGGAAAATTTTCTCTTTTAACAGGTAATATTTTTAACTATTGACCCCTGAAAAGGACTTCGGCAAGAAGTTGAAACGTCAGGTTAAGTTATAATTAAAAATATTGGCTGTTAAAAAGAGAAAAATGTCCTATTATTATAATTTGTATGTTACTGTCATCATCAGAGAATGAGGATAATAATGAGTTGGAAATTCAGTCTGCTATTGAAAGTAATCTTTTAGAGAAGTCAGAGAGGTAAGGTTTACTTTGCATAGGCATATGACTCTGTTTGGTCCATGTCCAGTTATGACAATGGTACTGCTAAAGATGTATGAAGAGATGAAGCTTCACTTTCAACTGTTTCCAATATCAATGGATACTGAAACTGTATTGGCTTCTCTGTGTGAAGAAATCATTTAAGGAAAGATAATATTTGTTTTGTCTAGGCAATCCTTTGACAATAAAATTATGTATGCTTTTTTCATTGGGGAATCCAGTGTAGTTTATGGTGATCCTCATAGAGAGTACTCTATTTAGCCCTACAGTATTTATCTAAGGATAATACTATATTATAAGGCTCGCTATAAAAGTGATCATTCAGACACAGTCCGCAAGCACTGATAGAGAGGAAGTTTTATGCATTAATTATCTTTAGCTAATGAAGGGCCTGAATTTGCATGCTATATGTGAAGCTGTTTACAGTTATTTGTGCTATGAAATGGATTCTAAACTTTGGTCCTTGAGCTTGTGGACAAATTATACCTAGCTGTACATCTCAAGTATGACCATATGACAAGCAGCACTGGTACTTAATGTTGCATTCAGAGCCACGTTGGAGCTATTCTGTTTTCATTGACATGATTTCAGTTACCATTTTGCAAAAAGTAGTAAGAAAATTAAATGTGGAGAGTATTTTATCCCTGTTGAGTTTTGTACCATAGTATACTTGCTATATAGGGTATTAAATATGCTTCCCTTAGTTATTTCTTAATTATTTTTTGTTCCTCAGCATGATTTAGTTATACTTTTTGTCCCAAACTTGTAAGGGTTAAAACAAGCATATCCGCCATGTTCAAGATCCGCTATATTGGCAGAGTGACAGACAGAGAGAATGAATGACCAACAGACTATTTTAACCCTCACATGCCTGCACACTGAGGGTTAAACTCAAATGAAATGGTTAGCTAGCTACCTTTTGATGCCAGCAACTCTGTAATACCACTGTGTTGATTTGAGGATGACGTGCGCACGACTTCACACATTGTGTGCAATGTTTAGCAAACTGTGTGTGTTATTTAGCAAACTGTGTGCAATGTTTAGCAAACCAGGCGACATATGTACGAAAGAACTTTCTTAATTTTGGTACAAACAGCAATCCATATTCTTCGCCCTCAAACAGGAGCCTTTTCAATTATAGCATTTAGTAAGGCCTGAGGAGAATGAGTTTTTATAGTGCCATTTTCCAGCTTTTGTAAATGGCTTGGCATGCCTTGGTGCTCTGAGTTGTTTTTGAAAATTCCATCAAGGGTATTATGGAATTCTGTGATAATTGGATTGCCCGGAAAATTGGGTGCACTTGGGTTAATTGATGCTTATACCTCAGAATGGCACACAACATGTAATACAGAGATTTTGGAAGGTATGCTTCTCCACTAACTTTTCTCACCTCAATAGCAAACATTTTAAGGCAGTGACTCAATATAAAAGAGTGTTGTTGTTTTTTGCTCAAGAATATCAAAATAACTCTTTTCTTCAGAAAACTTGTTGCGATGTTCTCTCCAAGTAACAAACATTGCAATAGCCCACTTAGTATTATTGTGGGGCCCGGACGGTGGCAGGAAGTCAAGAACTGACAGGAAGCAAGGAACTGAACTAATTGAACTGCATTTCGTGTGCAATGGTAGTTAGCTGTATTTTGTATATTTGTGTGTTTAGGCGGGATCCAAGGGTGACCAATGAGGCGCCTGCACATAACTAGCTAGCTAGACTTTAAATACTGGAGGATTAGTGAACTCCAGGCCTTTCGTTGTAACTCAGTTATTTGTACGTATGCTGTATGTGTGTGGATAAGACTTAAAACTCTTAAAACTACTGTACTACTGGGGAGCTGCGGGCAGCACTGAGTAATACTTGAGGACTGGTGGCAGTGGAAATACCCTCTGCCTGAGAATAAGATCGCTGATTTTCGGGCAGAGCATCACAGCTGGTGGCAGCGGTGGGATCAGAACTAAACCTCTGATCAAGCCACCGTAACCCCGTTGTCAAAATCGAACGATTTACTACTCGAGAAGGACCGACGTAAAACTCAGCCACTTCTCTACAACTCCTTGGAGAGGTGCGGACGTAAAACTTCGACACTATCTTCAGCTTACCGAGAGGAACAGACGCAAAACTCTGCTATCTTCTCTACACGTTGGAAAAAGAAGAAAAACACTTAAATCCAACTCTACGACGAGAGGTGACCGTTCGGAACCAACACCGACCGACACTAATCATCCCCAATCAACGCCTTCGGAACGTGACGAAAAAATGCCGAAGGAAACGTCGCCGTAACCTCTAGACGCCATAACTCGAACGTTAGATGCCGAGTGGACGCATCCAAACGCAACCGGAATGCAAGGACGCCATCAACTTTACGTCGGGAACGTAACGTACGTAAGGGACGTAACGAGCCACCGTCGACCGTAACGCAGACGTGGGAGCCTACAACGTGAACAGCACCTCTGGAAGACGTCAACCACCACAGGAAGACTCTAGCCGGGCACAGGACTAATCACCTGTGTTGTGTTTGTGTTTAATTATTGTAGCCCGATAACATCATTTACTTTCCGTACTTACCTTATTACTTCTTTTCCTTTTAGACCTCACCTGAGTACTGACTCCTGAAAGATGCCTCTTAAGAAATCAACACAGAGGAGGGGGAGGCCAGGGGCTGCGGTGAACCCAGAAAGCGGAACGGACGAGGAGTACGAATTGTCAGTGTCCACCGAGGTTGAGATGTCGCCGACGACTTACCTCGACTCGTCTGTACGGCCCAAGGCTAAGCCTCCGTCTGGAGTGGACCCAACCAAGGGGTAAGCCACCTCCTAATCGTAGGATGAGGGCTTCTAGTGTGGATAGGCCGCTGGACAGTGTTATGACACCGCCAGCAGAGGAGGTAGTGAGGGAGAAGGAGACAAATAAGGAAGAAGGTAGAGGTAGTACCACTGGAGGAGCAGGGAATATCACTTTAACTAGTTCCCAGTTTAAGGAGTTCTTGGATTCTGTTATGTCAGCCAGAGGCACGGTGCCCGTAGGTGAGGTAGTGCGTGGTGTGAGGGACAGGGACAAGGAGGTGGAACGTATAGTGAAGAATATTGCCCCATTTTCTGCCCATATCAGAGGCGGGCCCATATCAGGGACCGAAGGGAGCTGGCACAGTTTGTGCATGATGAGGTTACCCGTGTGTCTATGCTATGTACTAGTGCCGAACAGTGGGCAGCTTTCGTAACCCAAGCCTATTACGCAAGTATGGTTTCAGGAAGCGAAACACCCCATGTATATACCCATAGGTTATACCACTCTAGCGAGATCCTAGATATTGGTGTCACTCTGAGAGAGATGATGGGTGGAGAGGCAATAGTAGTTGAGAAGGTTGAGAAGGGTAAGGAGTCAGTTCAAGGTAGCGGGTTGCGGTGCTTTGTTTGTAAACAGAAGGGACACAAGGCATCCCAATGCCCTGACAGACGAAACCTAACGGTAACACAAAATGAACTTACGTAGTTGGGGTTGGTGAAGGGACGTGTGTGCATGGAGAGGTAAATGGGATAGGATGTAGTATTATACCTGACTCAGGTGCTACTATCACTGTTGTACCTAATCGACTAGTTCTCGACGCCCAATTGACAGACGAGAGAGTGTTGCTTGAAGGGTTTGAAGGTGGGAAGGTCGAAGCACAACTCGCAGTTGTGGGGATGTCAGTTGGAGAGAAGTCTTATAAGCTAGAGGTAGCGGTAACTGACAAATTAACAACTGACAAGGTTCTGTTTGCAGTTCCTTTAGGAACTGAGCAGGCCACGACATTACTAATGACAGCAGCAGCAGCTGCAGACGTGACGGGTACACACAAGAAGAGGTGTGGGGTAGTCACGAGAAGTCAGTCAAAAGAGAGTAAGAGTGTGCGGGAGCAGACAGAACGCGAAGCAGAACTAGCACTCACAAGTAATGACCAACTTGGTACGGGTTGTACGGGAACAGAAACTCAGACAGAGTCGACCGTGTTGACGACCTCAAGTCCGGGACACACAGCCAAGAGTGACACTGCACGACGGAGTACAGTTGACGGACAAACTGGTACAGGGTCGAGGGTCAGAGTAGCTGTGGACCTTGGTGATGAGATAAGTCTTGGTGGTGAGAAAGACAGTAACCGTGACAACGGAGTGACGGTGGTAAACAATAACAATACTAGCAGCCGTGGTAGTGTGACAGTGACTAGCACTAGTAACGGGAATGCTGCTGATAGTACTCATAGGTGTAAGCCATCTGGGGGTGAGGCATGTAAGACTCCTCCCCCCAATGAACCTAGTGCGAGTGTGAAACCCAATAGGACTAGGAGGAAGGGTAGGAAGGCTAAACCGGAAGCACGGGAGGCATGTAAGACTCCTCCCGCAGCAGATGGTGAGGTAGCCAAGACTCCTCCCACTGCAAATGGTGAGGTAGCCGAAACTGGTGACCCAGGTGAGGGCGAGGCAAGTAAGACTCCTCCCTCTACGGAGCCTAGTGAATCTATGACTAGGGTGGTGGGTGATGGTGACCCTTTACCAGAGCCCGTAGGTCCACCAACTGGACCTGAGGATTGTTTGAGGTTAGAATTGCCGTCTGGTAAAGGAGAGACGAGGGTTGACCTCACACGACGACAACTAGACGATAACTCACTGAAGAATTACTGGACGTTGGCAGAAAGTAAGCTTCAAGGTTATGAAGTAAGGGATGGTCTGCTGGTGCATGTTCTAGTAGGGGAGTTGGGAGAGGAAGTTGTCAGGATTGTTGTGCCAAGAGAAGATAGGGAGAGATTGCTGGGATTGGCTCATGAGTTTGGTGGGCACTTAGGTGCCAAGAAAATGAAGAGCAAGTTGAATAGGTTATTCACATGGCCAGGGTTGTCAGGTGACGTAACAAGATAATATGTCTCTGCATGTCAACTCTGTGCCACCCACAACAAGGTGGGGAACAAATCTATTGCGCTACAGGAACGCCCAGTGGTTGGGGAGCCCTTCAGATCAGTGGCTATACACATTGTGGGCCTTCTTCCTAAAGGAAGGGGAGGGGCCCAGTATATCCTGACCTATTCCTGTATGGCTACCCGATGGCCAGAAGCAGCCCCTTGAGAGGCGTAACTGCACAAGAGGTAGCAGAGGCTTTCGTAGGCATCATGTGCCGCACGGGTCTGCCTGACACTATCTTGACAGATAGGGGTAGTGTGTTTACCAGTAGTGTATTTAAGAAAGTCTGTGAGCTGTTTGGTTGTGGGAAGCTAACTACAACGCCCTACCATCCCCAGGGCAATGGCGTTGTGGAGCGATTGCATGGGACACTAAAGCCCATGCTGGCTAAAGCTGGAGAAACTGGTCTGGATTGGGTGAGGTTTCTGCCTTTGGCACTCTTTGCTTTGCGGCAGATGCCACACTCAGACTCGGGTCTGAGTCCATTTGACCTTGTTTATGGGTTTCAGGTTAGAGGCCCTTTAGACATCGTGTATGTGGGTTGGACAGACGATGTGTTTAAACAGGTCGCCTTGACTAAATGGGTGGAGACACTAAAGGAACGAGTAGCTCAATTGACGGACCTGAGTGTGGCCCGAAGAAAACAGCAAAAGGACCGACAAAGAGACAAGATTAACCAGACTAGATCTACCAGGGTGTACAATGTAGACGACAGAGTGTACCTCAAGGTGCCGGGTAGGACAGGAGCGTTTCAAGCCTCCTGGGAGGGACCTTTTACTATTAAGGAGGCCCTGAGCAAGGTTAACTACCGGCTGGTTGGCAATGGGTTGCCAAGAGAGGGACGTGTCGTCCACATATATAACTTGAAGAGTTGTGGTACCAAACCGGTGTTCAGAGCGGTAGTGGCTGAATACCTGGAACACGAAACCAAGGGAGAGAAAACCTTCCTAGGTGAGAAGGAGTGTGAAGGGTTTGACATGGGTGAGCTCAGGAAAGTTCTGGATAGGCAAGCCCATGTATTTAGCGAGACACCAGGCCTGTACACTGGGAGAGAGGTGAAGTTAACAGTGACGGAGGGTGTAAAACCTGTAAATCAACCTGTCCGTAGAGTACCTTTCAGCTTAAAGGAAGGTGTGAAGGAGGCAGTGAGAAAACTGGTCGAACAGGGCATAGTTGAGAGGGCTGATGATAGTCTGTGGTGCTCTCCCATAGTGCCCGTCAGGAAGCCAGACGGCAGTGTGCGTGTCTGCGTCGACTTCCGGGCACTTAATGAGGCGACACCTCAGATAAGGTACCACATGCCCACTCTTGACGAGGTGCTGGATCAGGCGGGAGAGTGCAAGGTCTTAACAACTTTGGACTTGACTGCTGGCTTCCATCAGTTGGCACTGACGTAAGACTGTCGGGACCTTACTACCTTTAGCTGTCAGGAAGGGAAATTTTGCTACAAGAGACTCCCTTTTGGGCTCAAGAACGCCCCTGCTATATTCCAGCAGGTGGTGGACCAGGTCTTGAGGGATGTAACCTTTGCGAGCTGCTACGTGGATGATATCTTAATCTACTCCAGGTCATGGAAGAAACACTTAGTCCATGTGGAAGAGGTTTTAAGGGTAGTTAACGCAGCAGGGCTTAAGGTTAAGTTGAGGAAGTGTTGCTTTGGGAGACGACGACTCAAATACCTAGGACACATGGTAGGCGAGGGATGTCTGAGTGTGCCGGAGGATAGGGTAAGGTCATTAAAAGAGTGGCCACTTCCGTCAAAGAAAAAGCAGTTGAAGGCCTTCCTAGGTACGATTGGTTATTACCGGAAGTTCGTCCCTTGGTTTGCCAAGACTGCGGCTGTCCTCACTCCTCTGACATCGACGGAGGCATCGAACAGGATCATCTGGACTCAGGATGGTGAGTCTGCTTTTTATATGTTGAGATCATGTTTGTGTCAGTGTGTAGTGTTAAATGTGCCGTGCCCAGACGAGGAGCTTTATGTGTTGCATACAGATGCTTCGGACCGAGCGGTGGGAGGATGTCTGCACATACGCCGGGGAAAGGAGGACCTACCTGTGGCCTTCTATTCACGCATCCTGAAAGGGGCGGAGCTCCGATACTCTGTCTCTGAAAAAGAGGCCCTGGCAGTGTTGGCAGCCATCGACCATTTCGACCCGTACCTATATGGTAGGCGGGTGAGAGTGATGACAGACCACCGGCCCCAACTTGGCACTAGTATCAGGCACGTCACAGTCTGGATTAAACCCTAGGCTGCGGCGGATAGCCCTAAAGCTATCGGGTAGAGTTGAAGGCATAGAATACGTTCCAGGAGAGAGCATGGGGAACGCCGACGGTCTATCGAGAATGTGGCCGGACGGGGATACAGACACCGGGCAGCAGGAACCAAATGAACATGAAACAACAGGAAATGGACCGGATGTCGAAGAAGCGACAAGGGACAGACTGGATCGTCTTAGCGACGACGTTACAGAGCGCCACATCCAAGGCCCTGAGAAAGATGGAGATCGCCGGGTCGATCTTAAACCCGGGGGGTGTGGGGCCCGGACGGTGGCAGGAAGTCAAGAACTGACAGGAAGCAAGGAACTGAACTAATTGAACTGCATTTCGTGTGCAATGGTAGTTAGCTGTAGTTTGTATATTTGTGTGTTTAGGCGGGATCCAAGGGTGACCAATGAGGCGCCTGCACATAACTAGCTAGCTAGACTTTAAATACTGGAGGATTAGTGAACTCCAGGCCTTTCGTTGTAACTCAGTTATTTGTACGTATGCTGTATGTGTGTGGATAAGACTTAAAACTCTTAAAACTACTGTACTACTGGGGAGCTGCGGGCAGCACTGAGTAATACTTGAGGACTGGTGGCAGTGGAAATACCCTCTGCCTGAGAATAAGATCGCTGATTTTCGGGCAGAGCATCACAGCTGGTGGCAGCGGTGGGATCAGAACTAAACCTCTGATCAAGCCACCGTAACCCCGTTGTCAAAATCGAACGATTTACTACTCGAGAAGGACCGACGTAAAACTCAGCCACTTCTTTACAACTCTTTGGAGAGGTGCGGACGTAAAACTTCGACACTATCTTCAGCTTACCGAGAGGAACAGACGCAAAACTCTGCTGGGGAGCTGCGGACAGCACTGAGTAATACTTGAGGACTGGTGGCAGTGGAAATACCCTCTGCCTGAGAATAAGATCGCTGATTTTCGGGCAGAGCATCACAATTATCCTGGGTCTTCTTTGGCACACTCTTTATAGCCATTTGAGCAATTTCTTCTTCAGTGAAAGGGTTAAAGTTAGCACAAATTCTCTCTATATAATATTATTATTTATATGCCAGTGATTAGACTAAACCCACACACCATGTTGACAGCCCATTCCAGTACTCAGTTTATCCACACCTACTCATACACTCACGCACACTCGTAAACTTATTGCACTCTGGCTAACTACTGCACTGTTATTAACCTCCTGATTTATGCAAAAGACATTGTTCATGAATTCCCGCTGAAAGAATGATGCTAGCTCCTCTGGAACAACAGGAGGCAGAGGCTTCCTAGAATACACACATATTCAAACACATACATCAGTTCCCACATCTGTGCTGCATGCATGCATATGCATGTATACATATATATATTCATTTGTACAGAAATAAAGAAAAACACGTAAGCACTAAAAAAAATTAAAAGTGCTTTACCATGCATTTTTGAAGTCTAAACCTTTAAGGAAATAGTGCCATATGGTGCTCAGCGGTTTTTTATACATATATAATACTAAGTTTAAAATATATTGAAATCTAACAATGGAAGGTGAATAAGCCATGTACTGTTTGAACCCTATAGCAGTTCCGTTACTGTTAGAATTTGAGCTTCATTTTGTAGCAATAGTAATGGTAAGTCTGAATTTTTAGTATTACTCTGTATGAACTAAGATACTTTTTGTTACATATTAGTAAACAATTTTGTCCCCACCTTTTTCAAAATTCATTTCTTGCTGATTTTATTTTACAGAAAAATAAGATATTTACATCATGTGACCATTCTATTCATCCTACACTTATTGGTGAAGGGATCAGTCATAAATTACTTAGAAGTAAATGTTTCTAGCTTGCACAACAAGATAACTACATTGCTCACTCAGGGGAGTAAGATGTAGATCGCATTGTTGCGGCCATTAGAGCCACACCCACTCATTCATTCAAGTAATGAGTTTTATTAATAGAAAAGACAATACAGTGTCAATGAACCAAAAAAGAGTTTAAGCCTATGTTCTGTATATCTAGTAAATTCAATTGCCACTGTGATCACATCCAACAATTCAGTACAAGCCATGTGTTATTATATTGAAGCAAATGAATTTTATACAAGTAGTAGGTTCAAGACCAATAATGTTAAAATATAGTTAAGAGCTATTATGCAGAGTGTATATAATGTATACCTAATATGTGACCCGTTTTGGGAAAATCGGCCTAAACGCGGCAAACAATTTTTTTGAGTATCCCCGGGTAAAGCCTTATGGGTCGATTTTTTTTGGAAAAATTTTTATGGCAGAAATGGATAGACACCAGTTAGCTCTAGCTTATGACGCAGTTGTAAGCTCTGGCGTGCTCTAGAACTCACACTAGGAGGCTAGAAACACTAGCCGGTTGGACTCGTGTACGGAGAGTTGCTAAGAAATTATTGGCGGGCTTTTCACTAACAGCCGGGAAAAAACTGTAGCTAACTAATTCACTTACTATTCTACATAATTCACGTACTCACGCAATTCTCGCCATCATAGTTTCTTAAGGAGTCCTGCACATTAAGCCTTTTAGACTTCTTTCAATCCGCCTGTAACCGGTTTATTCCATAGTGTCCCGGAGACACGCAGCAATAGTATACGGACACAAGGCACGCCCCCTGACCTTAGCAACGCCTTTACCCGGCGTTTTTTTCGAAATAAGCAACAATAAGTTTAGCAAAAATACTGAAGTGTTGTAGTGCGTAAGGCGAAGACGGCTTGTGCTACAGCTTCCAAATTAGGAGGAAGGCATCCCAAGGCCCCGTGCAGCCTACTGGTAGAATAAAATAGAAAACTTTAGATGCCGCGTTTAGGCCGATTTTCCCAAAACCGGTCACATATAGCTACTTGGACATATGCAAACAACACAGTGACAAAAAACTCAAAAAACTCAACACCATAATTAGAACTTACAAATGCCTGCCTTTTGTGGCAGTTATAGCTACATTGTCTTCAACATTTTCAAGTATGTGAGGCAAATAACTAAATGGGAAGACTCCTAGTAATGCGAAAATAGCCATTTTGCAGACCAACAATGCTGGAAAGACCTCAGAACTACCCTGTACGTTTTTCCTCCAGAAAGATTGCTTTGGAATAGTAAACGAAGGACCACGCTGGTCTGGAGTTTCCTAAAATAAAGGCTCTATATTAGATATTTTAATCCCTGCAGAAGTCTTTTCGACCGCTTGATTTCAACCACCCAAGTTTGACGACCACGAGATCAGGTAAAAGGTAGAAATAATAGACACGCCCCTTTTTGTTAAAATATTGGTGCAGCCATGGCCACGTGGCCACACCCATTTCGATGCCCCTGTCACTATATTAGCTTGTTTAACAGCTTGTATGTAATCAACAAATCTTAGCATTTCAAAGCCTTAAAAAGAGCATTTAATTAACCACTTCATTTAAATTATGGCCCTTTCAAAAAAAGAAACCAAGTGGAGAAAGGTTTGATGGAGCTTTTGAAATTTGGACACCACAACTTCCTGTGACTCTAACACCAAGATCAGTAGGTTATCAATCTTGTGGTTAGACATTCCTTCTGCCCATGCTTGTGTACAAAGAACCAAAAAAGGGCAGACCCACTACAACTATTCTTGTATTAATTTTAGTGTTGCAGTTACTCACGGACAACAGGAAAACATCTGGCCTTTACAATAAAGGAAATGCATAGTTTTATATAATAGTATTTGCACTTCAAACTAACTTGTATAGTTGAGATGATCCTTAATGTAGAATAAGCCAACATTAAATCAAAAGGAATGTAGACTCAACAACTAACCCCGCACATACTGCAATAAATGTAACATGATCGTGGTAATAATTAACTTATATACTTTCCAGCCATCTCTATAATAATACGCTTGTGTGTCAGTAATGACGATGACCAACGACAGCAACCGACGGTGTGTGTATTCATGAATAATTCATGAACTCAAACAGTTTAGTAAAGTGTCATCTTTACATGAATTGGTAGAGCTTCATCACATTCAATAGAAAGTGATTAAAATGTAAATTAAAAAAAAAACAGGTGTAATAGTAGATGAGGGAAGGTGGTGTATGTTTCAAAAGGAAGGCGAAAGTAAGAAAAGGCAAAAGTATGAAAGAGAAAATAAAAGGCAAATAGCTTTAGAAAGCTGTTCGAATTGGCGAGTTAAGGCAGCGTAGGTTTTAAAAGAGAATGGAAGAGAAGTAAATTGCAATATGTGACCGGTTTTGGGAAAATCGGCCTAAACGCGGCAAACAATTTTTTTCAGTATCCCCGGGTAAAGCCTTATGGGTCGATTTTTTTCAAAAAATTTTTTATGGCAGAAATGGATAGACACCAGTTAGTTCTAGCTTATGACGCAGTTGTAAGCTCTGGCGTGCTCTAGAACTCACACTAGGAAGCTAGAAACACTAGCCGGTTGGACTCGTGTACGGAGAGTTGCTAAGAAATTATTGGCGGGCTTTTCACTAACAGCCGAGAAAAAACTGTAGCTAACTAATTCACTTACTATTCTACATAATTCACGTACTCACGCAATTCTCGTCATCATAGTTTCTTAAGGTGCCCTGCATTAAGCCTTTTAGACTTCTTTCAATCCGCCTGTAACCGGTTTATTCCATAGTGTCCCCGAGACACGCAGTAATAGTATACGGACACAAGGCACGCCCCCTTACCTTAGCAACGCCTTTACCCGGCGTTTTTCGAAATCAGCAATAATAAGTTTAGCAAAAATACTGAAGTGTTGTAGTGCATAGGGCGAAGACGGCTTGTGCTACAGTTTCCAAATTAGGAGGACGGCATCCCAAGGCCCCGTGCAGCCTACTGGTACAATAAATTAGAAAACTTTAGATGCCGCGTTTAGGCCGATTTTCCTAAAACCGGTCACATATTAGCTAATTGTAACTAAAATGCAGGTGGAATCAACAGTAAAGGCGGCTCCGGTTTCAAAATGGAAGGCGAATGTTTGAAAAAGAAGACAACAGTTTCGCAAAGCTCAAGTCCACTATCATGATAATAGGGCAAAGAGATTCAGAAGCAAGAGAGGTAGAAAGGGCTAAAGAAAGGAAAGGTGGGGGATAGGAAAAGTTGAGATTGCTCAGAAAAAAGAGAGCAGGAGAGGGAAACCTATGTAACCTTGACTAATGGTAGAGAATGATAACTGACAAGATAACTTGTGCTACTGCATTCTTACTTTGCAATACATCAAGCGCCACTCTGTGGCGGGGTACTTGCTAGTTCATTATAATCAAAGCTGTTCATTTCATATCTTATTGTTGCTACCTTCAACCAAACATACTTTGGCTCTTCATAAAAGTCTAGTTCCACAAAGATGGTTCCAATCAAATTCTGAGGAGAATATGGGATGTAAGCAGGAGTGACCTCTAGAGTGGAGCCAACTTGTACTCCTAACCAGTTCCTCTACACACATCATGCCCACATGAACACACAAATAATACAACACCACACACACAGATACACCAATTGGAAGCCGCCTGTCACCTATGCCATGGAACTACTAAATTTACAATTTAATCTTTCTATTGTTTTCTTTTTCTTTTACTGGTGTTTATTTAAAACACAATTATACTCCATTTTAACAAAATGAAACTAGCTAAAAATAATATGCAGAGATAGGAAGGAGGGGGAATGTGGGTTGAGAAATGATTTTATAATTGGTAACTTGCATTACCATTAATTTTGAATACCATAGTTGCCAACTGTACCGAAAGGTCTGGGTCAGTTCCGGATTTAGCACTCGGCTACTGTCCAATGGAATGGTACTCTTTCTATTGTTTGTCATGGAAATGATAAACTTCGTATCTGTTCACTACGCATGATCTGCAAAGATGTTACTCAGCTAAGCCAAACTCGAGAATGTTTCCACTGTTCTAAAAATTCCGTTCAAATTGGAGTGTTTATTGGACTATAAAATTGCTTTTTTTTCTTCATGTAATATATAAATTCAATCGGAAATAAAGTTACTGCACAATTTTCAACTGTCGTCCACGACCACTACCTACTGTCACCGGTTCGTTATAACATTATTATGGGGGTTTATTCCACTATTGTCATTAGCTAAATTTAGCTTAGCCAGAAAATCACTTAATTAAATATATGCTTTTAAACGATCATGCTAAACTGATGTAATTTTGGGTGTGGTCTGGGGTGTGGCTCAGTGTCCCTGAACTATGATTTGAAAAGTTGGCAACTCTGGAATACAGATATGAAATACAAAACTAGCATAGCAAATCTGACTTCTAGTTCTTCCTACCTGCACGACATTCAGGCCCAGTTCGTCCTTACTGAGCTCATGGGACTCTTCCAGGGTCAAGATGGTGGTATGGTATCGACCAGCATCATAGTGAGCGTGCGCATATTTCGATTCACTGGGCCAAGACTTCACTGAGGCAATATTTTTCAAACTTAATTCGTAGTTAGGATTTCTCCTTACCTTAAAACGTCTTGCAGCTCGTCTTGCAGACATCTTCACGCAAAGGGAGCAAGGGGGCGTGAAATAGTCTGGCGCGCCGCACTGCTGTTTCCTGCACAGTTAATTCCCGGGCACTTAGACCCGCCCACAAATATTTTTTCCCCTTCTCAAATTTCCCTAGCAACTATCATAGCAACCACAACTGGGAGTGCAAAAAATGCATTTTTTACTCTATTTAATTGAATTCACGTGAGTCTGGGGAGCTAATTGGAAAGAGAGGGAGTTGAAGCGGCCATTGCAAGAGAAACAGAAGGAAGTGGAGCGGCGCGGACCTGCGGGGTAAACAATATCTGCCTACAAGTGTTGATGCAGCGTAGTTTTCTGGCAGTGCTTCAAGCCTGAACAGTCAGGTAAGATGAAAAACTAACTCTTTGTGTGGCTATAGAAGCGTTTAGAGACTGTTAGCTATTTTTTTTACTGCGAGTCTGACATTTTAGTTCATCATGGTTTTTTATGATGAATATAGCCAGTGAGTAGCTGGCTGTAGTATCTACTAAACTAAAATGATAAATATAAAAAAATGTCACTTTTCAGGATTCTTTTTTCTCTTTTTTGCTGGAGGTGGTCTGAGAGAGTTCACTCAAGCATATGCTGTTTCACTATGTACTTGAGTCTCTCCACTTCATTGGCTATGCTCTGGTTGTTTCTTTCCAGCTTCATAAAGTGGGAATGCATGGACTCTACTCCCTGCTCTCCCATTAGCCCAGCTCCAATTCTCCATTGACGCATCCACGGAATGACATGGTCTTCCATGATGTGCATCTTGGGGAGAATAGTTGCCCGAGGAAATTGCTGTCGATAGAAGCTCATGAATGTCTCGATGCTGGTTTCTGAAAAGCAATGCAAACCTGAATTGCATCCATTAACAGGTATTTGTAGTTAAGTCCTACCTAACTTCTGTATGTCAGAGTCACTCATGCAGGTTGAAGAATTGTAGCCACAGTCAGTGGCAATGGCCGAAGAGTGAGAAGGCTCTTGAAAACTTGTCAGCAACTTTGTTGACAGCCTCCTGTTGCGATTGTGATGCTGGTTGAGCTCTCCTCAAGTTGTCAAAGAGTTTGGCGATACTCTTGGCCTAAATATTTAGGTATGACAACAAAGTAATGAGTAAACCATATTTCATATTCATGTACCTCTAGAAGTTTATGGATGTGATTGCCTATAAATGTTCCCCCTTGATATGCCTGCCTTTGCACATTTAGGGACTGTAGGCTAGCCTCCAGTGAAGAATAAAATGTTCCACTGGTGGCACTGAAGTTCTTCCGAAGGGAAGCTTCAAGTTTTGAGGACTCTTTCACCTGTGTGTATATATCAGGTTAGTTGCTAATCTATGTTAGATTAGTTATTATTATACCATATTGTTAATGTTCTCTTGTGTAGAAGTGATTTCATCTCTCATACTTGCTGCCAGAGTGCTGATGTCCTCACTGGTATTGGTCAGTAAGGTATAAACCAACATTTCTGAAAGAAGTTTGGCATACTTCCTCTGTGTAGTTAGTTCAAACTTCAGAGAGGATAATTTCTGCAGAGTGAGTGTGTCACTCTCAGTAAAGCCAGCACCACTTCCTTCAACAGCACACTTAAAATCCAATTCTTTACAAGCATCTTCCAAAAGCGTCCACAATTGATTAAATATTCCTAAGGAAAGATGCAGTCCAGGTATGCAAACCTAAAGTTAAGATGGGATATATTTGAAAATATTTTGTAGGTACCTAAAAGCGAACTTACATTAGTGAGGGGTATTTGAAACAGTGCCACTCCTACAACATTATTGTAATGTTTCGCCACATTCAAATTTCCTTTTCCTTCACTCAGGAATCTAGCATGGTCTTCTTGGAGTGACTGAAGAGTCCGTGTAGGAAAAGTTCCCCTTTGCTTTGGAGACTCGGCCAATTTGGTCTTCGGGATAGTGCACCACAAGCAGTTGTGGCAACCTTGTTCAAGTAAGTTAAAACAGTTATTCAGCAGGTATTAAAATATTTTGGTTTCTAGACATACCACTAGCACCACTGAGCCCATATATTCTACATAGGTACTCGTATTCCCCTGATTGGAATAGGCGCACAGTACGATTTCTAAGTTGTAAATGCATTCATAGTATATATAACGCACACATTGTTACAATAATTTAGTTTCCTACTGGATTTCCATTCCTTGAGCCTCCATCACATGCTCCTGATACATATCCAGTGCAATGTGGAGGTTAGCGGTACTGTCACCAGCCTTAAAGATTGAAATGAGGTGTGTGTTCTTCATGGAGTTAGGGTGATGTGTGTTAACAAGCTGCAGATTCAGCTTGAAACTTCCTTGACCCTTGTCTCCACAGATCTTCAGCCATAACTCATTTGAAGGGATTGCGCCATTGTGCCAGGTCAAGCCAGAACTAGACCTGATGTCAGTACGTATATAAATTATATACAATAACGCACGTTCTTAATACATTATTTTGTGTGATTCTAGTACCTATTATGTTTGTCCACCAATTCAGCAATGGCAATCATGAGATTAGGTGAGTACACAAAAGGTACTTCCCGGATCTCCAGCCACCAAATTGTCACTCATGTTCCCTTTGGCCAGTTTTCTCTGTTGCTGCTCACTCGCAATGGAGATATGGAAAGAAGAAAACCACCTAAATGCAATATTATTAGTTAACTTTACTTTTGTAGATGATATTGTTCACCTCCTGAGTATCCTAAATTTGTTCCAAGGTATACTGAGGTTCACTTTCATGGCAAGGGCATGATTAGGAGGGATGGCAACAACTGGAAGATTGGCTGCCTCTTGGAGAGCTGCTTAATCTCAGCAGTGAGCTGTGAAGTGCTGTCACCACCACTACTAAACTCCCGGACAAAACTCAAAACTTCTGTCCTTCTCTCAAGAGTCCGCTTGCTGGCATCTCCAGATTGAACTCTGCACCCTCGTACCTTGACTAAGGTAATAGGCTATACAATACATCATTTTATAATCACTTGTTTTTGCTATTAGTATTTAATTACTACCTTGACCACCAGTAGGGACTGTGATGATGCCTGATGCACCAGAACTGCTATCTTCTTGGCATAACACTCGGCGCACTAAATGATGTGTTGCCATCATCTCAGCCGAGGTCGCAGGAGATGAAGATGGCTTATCAAGAACATCTCGCAGAGTCACTTTAGAAGGTGAGTTAAGATCCTCATAATGACTTCTGCAGTTCCCTGCAAGATGTTCTTGATAGTGTCGTATCTTCACTGACTTGCCGCACTTTCTAACACATGTAATGTGTAGGTCATCTAACACAGAGAGGAGAAATGTTGAGGGTTGAGAAATTGTCGAAGAACTTAGCAGGTGGTCATAGCAGCAAGGGCATGCCAAGGAATACAATGCCTGAATTGCTTGGCAGCAGCAGGAGGCACAAATAACACTATCACATGAGAGCTGAACTGGTCTATTCAGGAGGGATAGGCAGATGGGGCAGGTGAGTTTTCCTGACAAGGACGAACATATGTAGCTGGGGTAAGGATCTTCCAGGGGCAATCGTATTGTATCGATTGAGTTGACATACTCAGTCACACTTCTAGGAGATTCTCCTTTCGGGCGGCCCCTATTTTTTTGAGCCTTTTTATTGTGTCCACCACCTTTAGATAGTTGTTGGAAGTGTAGACAAATCTATACATTTTAAATTTCTGGTAATAATGGGTTGAAGAAGAATAAAAAACTAAATTAACTGCTGGGTGTTTTATTATTATTATTATTATTTCATTTTTAAGGTAATTAGTATTTTACAATTCTATTTTTAATATGGGCCCAATTCAAATGGTTTGCAAAGATAAGATAACCATTGATAGGTTACTATGGAATTTCAGTTAATATATTAATTGTTTATTAATAATATATTTTTATTAGAAAGGTGAAGTATTATTGTTCATACTCTCTTACTGTGCAGTCATCAGTGTGTGATGTCCATTCCATTGGTTGAATCTGATGTGATGGAGTACCTGATTCCTTGGCCTTTTTCACCCTACGCAGTTTCATGAACAATTATTGCAAAATTTAGGAGGCAATAGAACACCATCATCCTCAGCCACACTCCTAATTCCAATACAAGTGGCAAGGTCTTCACTGAAGTCAGCGCAGCAGTATACTGGTTGCCGGCTGACCTTGGATTTGGACAATCTATTGCCACAAATTCTGCAGTGTTTCTGAAGCTGCTCAAGATGGAATTCCATTACTAGTGCATACATTTCATGCGCAATGGAATAGGAATGGGTTTATATCCACTGGGGAATAATCCTGTGACCTCAGAGGTTACAATTGGAATGAAAGATTGAAGAAATACGACTGGAAAGAAGAGGCTTATTTCTTGCACAACCGGCATTCTAATTATAATATTCATGAGGCTGTACCATATATATGCGGAAGTGAAACAATTAACCGCTAAGTGCCTGCTAGAAAACAGCCGTGGCCGGCCGACCTTTTCGTTTCCTAATTTGGCGGGCTTCCTCCCTGCCCACCCAATATAAGGTAAGAAAAGGATCGGCGACGCTAGGGCAGGTGGGTGTGTGTGTGTGTGGTGTGAAATGTGGAAGAGAGGTCGGCCCCGCCCTAACCGTAGATAGAATCTACGCCCTATTAAAACGCGAAAGCGGGATGACGGAAAAATAGTTACATGAATTAAATAACGGTGCTTGCTAATGGTTTCAGGAATTATGAATTATGCTCACTTTACAGCAATTATGCCACCTGAAATGTGTATTACTAGGCTTGGTAACTATGGTGAATACTACTAGTCGTGAAGCTATGATACAAATGATTCACATAGTTACAAACTGCCCTCATTGGCTATATGACCACTATTTCCCTTTCCTAGTTTCTTTAGGACAGGGCCAGTATCTAGAAAAAAATTCCTGAAGGGGAGGGTGGGGCAGAATGTTTCGCTCTCAGTCTGCTCATGAACTATTTCACCACATCACACTCTGACTCATGTAATAAGTAATATTATAATACTTATTACATGAGTCAGAGTGTGATATGGTGAATTTTTTCAGTGAGCAGGCTAATTTATTTCATGAGCCAGAGGGAGTGAAAATAAAGCCTGAAATCTAATAATAGGGTTGACGGGTAACTCAAGGCTGTGAAGTTGGTTGTAGGGGCTACCCATACTCCCAGCTGATATTTTAGCAGCTGCTCTTACCCTGCTAGGAGTAGCTACACCAGAGATATTGGTAGCTAAATAACCTGGAAATGTGACAAGTTGACCAGTTGCTATAACTACCAGGCCTGTAGCCAGAAGTTTGCACAGGGGGGTTCGATTTCATAGAAATGCAAGAAAGCCACACCTACTTTTGTTTTCTTCGTTTATTCTTTAAAAAGCGAAAAAGAAGGGGAAAAATATGCCAAAACTAATAATTTTGTCTGACATTCTATGTGTTCTATTAATAAATTCATTGAACACTGCTGACTATCAGCAATAAGCGGTAAACTGCTAACGCTATATCGTTCTCATGTAACCAGGCTACCGTGAGTTGTACACAAACAGTGAACCAAGTTATCTAAATAAGTACATTACGGCACACCATAAAAAGAATAGTTGTAGCGTAGCTTGCTTTATCAGTGCCATAACGAGAGCGATGTTTTGTAATCAAGGAGCTCAATGTTTATTTGAAAGCTTGGAATCAGACTAGGCCGTCCACATATAGAGTATGAAGTATATCCGGGGATATATTATAGATAAATAGCAGAATATTTCATTGCGATTTAGACACGATCGACCACAAGTCGACATACCATAAGTTAAATGTGAAGTGTGGCTAAATAATTTACTTCCGGTCACTCAAAAGGGGGGTTCGACCGAACCCCCTGAACCCCCCCTGGCTACGGGTATGACTACTAGGGTACATAATGAGCATGAGCAAAGCAGCGAAAAATAGTCAGTAACTTAAAATAGCATGTAACTAATTGAAATACCTCGGTAACTTAGTGGTAACTAAGTGGAAACTAAGTGAAATACCACAGTAGCTAAGTGAAATAGCATGGGTAAGGTAAGGATAAGTGGGCAAGGTAAGGGTAAGTGCAGCATGCAGAGTTAACCTTGGAAATGTACAGCTGGAGTAGTTTCTGGTTGGAGACAATGTCCCACAGAAGCTCTACCGGTATTAGACTGAATGTTTTTCAACAGATTAGGAGGAGCCCCAGGTTGAAAAAGAAGTTTCAGCCGAAGCTAATCCTGAAGTAAGGAGATAGTGAGTGAACGATATAGCTAATATTATAGCTACAATTGCAAATGACTTTAAAAAGCTCGCCTACTATTAGCGAGTGATAGCAAGGGTAACCTGTGCTATTACTCATACAAATAACAACCTTGAAATATCTTGAGTTATTTTAGGTCACCTACCTAAAGATATGTGAGTGGGTCTAGGAAAAGGGACCTTATGGCGCAAATCAAAAAAATTGAGTTTTTTATGCTAATAAAAAGCTACAATTTATCTCAACTTAGTGCTAAAATACTGGAGGGTAAAACCTTCGACACGCAGAGAAACTGGCAGTTGAACTGGGCCCTATTCAGCAAAGCAATTGAACTAGAAATCGAGAAAACATAAATTGAATTTCCACTTCCGGTATAATTAACGTTTCCGTATACTTAACGGCGTACTCCGCACACGCAATTAAATCGTACAGCCGCTTTTTAACGGCGACTAACGAAGTTTGCTAGAGTTCTTTTTAGCTTTCAAAGCGTCTCACGGCCTGTCTTGTCGAAAAACTTTCAGCCAGAGGTAAGCTGTAGAGTGCATGCAATAGCCTCAAAGCTATGCCGTGTTTTAGCTGCTTGTTTGAAACTCCGCCCATCCCCCGTTTATTGTACTTCGAGAACGAGAGAGAATAAAAAGTAGCTTGTCTTTCCATGGCACGCTTGGGGTCTTTTAAGTTGTTTTGACATTTGAAATTTGGCATAGACGTAGAGTAAGGGTCACTAAGACTAATTCTGCAAAAAACAAAAGTAGGAGAAAGAAAGAATTTTTCCGATGACTTACTTCTGGAGCTTATATCTCAATTTTAATTTTTGCGCTGTAAGGTCCCTTTTCCCAGACCCGCTCACATATCATTGTGAAGATATTTAGGGTGGAATAAATATGCATATTATATATTATTACATGAGTCAGAGTGTGATATGGTGAAATATTTCAATAGCAGGCTAATTTATTTTCACCAGCCAGAGGCTAGCGAGTGAAAATAAAGCCTGAGAGTGAAATATCTAGCCATATCACTGTGAGAGTGTAATAAGTGGTTTATTCCAAGCTAGATATCTTCACTGTAGTAATTTTTTTGTTTTTTTCCCTCCAGGTGTAAAGTTGGCAAAAACTCACTAGGGGCTTCCCACAACCCCAGCTGATATTGGGGGGAGGGGGGGGGTCAGGGAGGGTGGTAGGTTGGAGGAATCCACAAAACGACCAATTATCCGGCTTTCTCGGCTAAAAATAGCTTGGGCTTCTCACAAAGTTCCAGGATCGGTGAGGACATACAGTGGTTGCTAGGGAAATTTGATCCAGGAAAAAATTTCTGGGGGTGTGATTAAGTTTCCTGGGTGTCATTTACGTGAAACAGCTGGTGTAAAGTTGGCGAAGAAAACTCACTAGGGGCTCCCCACACCCCCAGCTGATATTTTAGCAGCAGTTCTAACCTGGTTGGGTAGACTCCACTAGTGTAAGGTAACTGTAAAAACCCTGAAAACTGGGCCTGGTTGCTATAACTAACAGGGTAACGAGCTTGTGTAATACAGCCATGAAATAACACTGTAATAACATGAGTTAACACTATGTGATAACTGGTGAGTTATCTCAGGGAGGGATGGGGAGGGGGGGCTAATTTATTTTCACTGAGCCAGAGGCAAGTGAAAATAAAGCCTGAGAGTGAAATATCTTGCCATAACACTGACAAGTGTAATAAGTGGTTTATTCCACACTAGATATCTTCACTACAGTAGTTAGTACTAGAGGAAGGGTAACTCACAGCCTAAAGTTGGTTGTAGGGGCTACCTACACCCTCCCAGCTGATATTTTAGCAGCTGCTCTAACCCTGTTGAGCAGGGTACCCAGAGGGAGGTAGCTGCATACAACCAGAAAATTGAAAAAGTTTGGCTGGTTGCTATAACTACAGGAGTAATGAGCTTGCAGCAGTATAGCGTGAAATAACAGCTTGAAATATCTGGTCATGAGTTATTTCAAGGGTCATGTACCTAAAACTATCATTGTGAAGATATCTAAGGTATAATAAATATATATTATTTTATTGCAGCTTTGATATTTTTACTTGAATATTTCCGCATCACGCGAGCGTTCTGTATTCTCCCATATTGTACGGTTTATATTGTACGCTCCTTGTAGCGCGCGCGTAGCGAGTAAAATCAATGAAAATTGTATTGTAACCGGTTGAGAAAAATTTCAAAGAAGCAATAAATCACTTATCACACTCGTCGTACAATATGGGAATGATATTTTACTCTCACGCCACATTTTCACTCGCCTTTGGCTCGTGAAAATATTTTGCGTACTCGTAAAATATTTTCCCATATTGTACTCTGACTCGTGCTATAAGTATTATATATTATATAATATATACTAGTGGTGCGCTCGAATAGCGCAAAATAGCGAAGCGAGCGATGCATGTTCCCTGTAATTGCAGCTATAGATACAGTTATTTATTTTGATGTTGTTAATGTTATGTCTGTCTGTTGTTTCATATAGATTCATTGGTGCTTCTACCACAATATAAGAATAATGAATTATGTTACCAGCAAAGTTATTGGCTGGTGTTTTAGACAGAATATACAGCTATTTAATTAAAAATGTCATACATCATTACAGTTATAGCTGATGTAAACTTTGTGGTTTAATAAAAATAAAGAGTTTGTTTGGGTACTATAACATATTCAGAAGGAGAGCAGAATATGTTAAATGGATGTAGATCTTAGACTTAGGTTAATTTTTATAGTTTTACATTAAATTTAACCTGCAATTGTGGAGGAATGTTTCCAGGAATGTTATTTTGAGCTGAATAGAACTTAGGGATATGTTTATCCTGGCTACAACGACAACATTCCAATGACTTAAATTTCATTTTGGTGCCTGGAAACTTCTCCATACACGTTATGAAGGAATGAATGGATGTCCTCTGATAGATGCCTTTTCCTTCCTCTTGCAGTACAAAAAGTAGTGGGGATATTAGCTTCTTGTTCAGATGGTGTGGCTGCATTTTCAGTGTCTTCAAGAGTAGTTGAGTCTACAGCTGTATAAAGTTGATTGGTACAGTAATCCTCAGGAATAGTCTAATAAATAAATTAGGAACATTTAATGGCTTTTCAAAAAGAAAGATTCTTTACTTTGCTTCCCTTTTTCTGTTTCGTTTTAGCTCTCCTCCTCCTTGCCCTGTCTTTTTCATTTCTTATCTCTCTCCTTACTATTTTTTCTTCTGGAGTTTCTAACGCCCTCAAAGCTCTTGACCGAGCGTTTCTAACGTTTTGTCTACTGGGCATCGCTACTTCGTATGGCGGGTAAACAAAACAAAATGTTGCTAAGAAGGTTACCCGGCCCGCGCAAGCGCGTAGGAGAAAGGGTACACACGTACGCCCACGCAAGAACAAAAACAATTTCTAGACCTAAATATATATATATATCGCGAACTCATTAGAGAGTCAGCTCCGCTAGCTTCGCTCGCTTCGCTGAATTATATAACTAATAGAAGCTTCCAAAATATTGAATCCAAAGAGTATATAAATAATAGATTCTCCACAATCCTGATTATTTTACCAAGCATTTCACCACTAAATTAAATATATGAATAATACATTACATGAGCTTTGGCTGTTTGAAATTTGATTTAATGATTTTGTGTTTTATTTAATCAGTTCCTTTTTTTTTTCTTCTCATAGCTACTTCTCTAAATTAATGCTAAGTACGTTGTAAAGTAAATAAGTAGCAATAAAAAAAGCACACTGGGGGAGGGGGGGGCGACCTCCCCCTAACCCCCCCCCCCCCTAAATACAGCCCTGAGATAAAAAGTATACTAAACCTGGAGTAAGGAATGCCTAAATAACTTTTTGGTGATGAGAAAGGAGATGAATTCACTTTGTACAAACAAGAAGTAAAACACCACACATATTGTATTTGTAAACACACTAATTCCAAGAGAACTCTATAATCTGAAAGGACAGCAAGAGAATAAGATATTACTAGTTACTTCAAGATAGTAGAAAATAGACAAGGAAGAATAGGCAGCAGAATCTTTAATATCTGGAAAGGAAAGGTTTATCGAATCTGAATAGTATACTTGTGCATTAGTCTTTTACTATACTGCTATGCTTAGGGGACTCATTATTCTCAAAATTAAGGTGACATAATTTGTACTATCCTAGTGCTGGCCCCATCAATCTTCATTGTTAGTTTGCAATTTTTGGGGATTAAATGGCATATTGTGGTAGGAAATTAACAGGAGACCTCAACTATAGCTGGTAGCTACTTGGTGGCTTCTAGGATCCAAACAAGCTGCTACATTGGTGAAAGGGTGCAGCACCTTTACCCTCACAATCTGCAGGGTAAAATGTAGTCGGAAGTAATGATAATTATCATTAACTTGACTGCTATTGATTATTTAATTCTTGCAATAAACCGCTTGTAGGATAGTATCATCTCAGCAGCAAAAGTTTCTGGTCCCTTGATTATTCAGTGTCTATTTCTATGCTTTAGTCCTTCTCTAGAGGTTTTAAGTTGGGTTTTTAGTAGTAGAAATTTTAGACAGAGGATACTTGTGTAGCATATTTTTGTAAGCACCAGAGAAAAATGGCTCTAGAAATAAACTGTTCTTAGGTTTGAATCGAGCTTGTAATAACTAGCTGCAGTCATTGCTTATTTATCTACCCACCCGATGATCACATACATAATTTACAACCCAGATGTATTCAATGGAAATTACTTTGTGTGAGAATTGACATTTCCTTTAACCTTCTATGTTGGACAGAGAGACTGGCTGTTTTAAGTCCCAGAGTAACTTAATGGGAAGAGATATAGGTTTGCCAGTTGAAGTGCTTTCACAGACAAAAGAAGATAAGCTGTAACCACTCAGCGATTCAATTAGTTGATGTGAACTAGCTCATATTTCTGTTGCAATGTAGTAGCTATGATAGTTATTAACTCATTGAATACTAAATTGCGGGGAGCATAATAGTTAACAAAAAAGCTTTCTTAAATTTAATTAACTATGAAATTCTCATTTAACAGTACATGTAATCAGATTATTTTTTGCTTTTGAATGTTTACAAATTATGATGCTATGTAAAAAAAAATTACTGTCATTTGGAGGAAAACATTTCCCACTTAGAAAAAAAAACATTATTTTAATAAAATAAAATTTTCTCTTTTGGATAAAAGCTGCCTGCACAAAATATATAGCTAGCTTGTAAGAAATGAAAAGATTTCATGATTAAGGGTTTAGTTGCTCTTTGCCCCCTTTTCTCCAACCCCTGTGCAGATTAATCTAAGATGAATATTGTACCCCTATTCAAATTGAAGCAATATTTTATAATGACATGTTTAGAACAGTTGGAGTGTTTATTGTATGCTAGGTATTGTATTAATTACATACTTGGTAGTATGTTTGCATGCATGCAGCTTATAAAATCATTTTTCCATTCATTCTTGTTCTGCTTTTCAGACATTTTGGCAATTGGTACATAGTTGCCAACCATCCCGATTCTGGCGGGCAATCCCGACATTCTAGCTCCAGTCCCGCTCCTGTCCCGACATCACCGACCAGAGAGGGTCCGAGGCCAGGAAATGAAGGCTAAACTGTAACAGTACAGCTCGAGACTTAGTTTAGCTAGCTATGGCCCGAGTAGGGTCAAAGTACAGTTATTTTCAGTCATAACGCAAGAAAGCAACTCGCCAATCACTTCACAAAGACTAAAAACAAGTTCACATAACAAATCATCAGTTCACAAAACAAATCATCAGTTCACAAAACAAATCATCAGTTCACGATCAATCACCATGTACCACTGAATTTTTTCGATGCGCATGTGGACGTGGCAAAAGGGGCGTGGTTTAATTTAAAAGGGGCGTGGTCATGGCAAAAAATTTCAGGCGCATTGTCCCTACATTTTGTATCTAAAAGTTGGCAACTATGTTGGTATTATTAGTATACTTTCAGTAAGAAATAAGAATTCTTTATGCTGCTAGCTGGTTTGTCATGAATATGATTATAAGTCATTCTAATTTTTTTTTTTAATAATCAATATTTATTCCAATTACAGCAGACATTGTCTAACCCTTTATATTACATAGAAGGAAAGTAAATAAATAAGTACAGCAAACTAAATTTCAGCAAAATTTGAGTTTAACAAGTAACCTTATCATGATTTTGAGAACTTTGGCAATTTAGTCCATTATCATATTTTTTCCCTTCATTATAAAAGCAACAGTTAAAGTTAGAATCAAAACATGCTATACATCAAGTAATTTGGGTTTCTTTTCTCAATGGCCATAGTATGTAATAATACGCTTCTCATCTTCATAAAAAAGGAGATGCTATTATCAAGTGTGATGTATTAAGTTTGAAGTCCACACTTTTTTTTAATCCATCATGTCTGTGGGGACCACACCCCACAACAGTATTATTAACTTATTGCCAGACATTTATTCTGTATGTATGTTTGTATGTTGTTTGTGTGTTAGTTTCAATAGTTGTAGTAGCAGCTGTATTTTATGTATCATTTTTATGTTGCCTAGGTTACTTGTTACAATTTGTGTGAATGTTTGTTCTCTCATTTGATTGGTTACTTTAATAATTCATTATCATCTCTGTGATTGGTCAGTTTTTAATTTTATTCTGTTTTCTTGTGATCCCATTGCAGTCTCTATAAAAGGGCTGACCAGGGACAGTCATGAGTGCTGACTCTTTGATTGAAACACTCTCACTCATTATCTTTATTTGGATATATCAAAATTAAGTTAAAACTTGAACTGACGAGGAAATTATTATAGCATTGTTGGGTGGACCTAACCAAAGAAGTAGAGGGCCCGACAATGACCTTTGTGTATGGAATTCTACATTGCTAGTTATTTTATTATATTGATTTGGCATAGCTATGATTAAATCAAGGATTGATATGACATTCAGCTGAAAGCAATGAATCAGTTAAACCCACTACTCCAGCATAAATGATGACAATTGGGTGGAAGTTATGGACGAAGATTCAGTTTCATATTATCCATCATATTTCTGACTCTACATTCACATGTATTAGTTATATCCCAAGTATATTTATTTTGTGTCTAATAAATGGCATCATGCTTTTGAACACAAAGAATCAAATTCTGACTATCAAGTAGAGAAGATAATTTATATGGAATCACATTTTTTATATAGATGCAACGAATAAGATAGTTGAATATAAGATAGACACAAAATATATACTTGGGATATAACTAATACATGTGAATGTAGAGTCAGAAATATGATGGATAATATGAAACTGAATCCTCATCCATAACTTCCACCCAATTGTCATCATTTATGCTGGAGTAGTGGGTTTAATCCATTCCCTAAAGACAACATAAAAGTTGAACGAGCTTATTGATCCACACAAATTTTCTTTACAGAAAAAAAGACAAGTTTAGTGAGGTATGGAATACTGAAACAAATTAGATTACCAAAATTGTCAAGTGTTTACAATAACATCTTCATCACTTCCATTACATTTATTATGCTCTTAATTAATAGGCATTTACAGGCTTTCACACCTATCCTGTATTTAGTGGCTAGAATGAAATCACAGCTTGCTCTTTTATCATTATAAACCTAATTTAAAATAGGTGCAGTGTTACTTATACCATTAACTAAACTAAATAAAAACTAAAAACAAACAAACAAGTAAAAACACTTTATCTACTATCAAATTAAAACAATAACAGCGAAAAAAAATTCGTCTCTTTCTTCATTCTTCAGTATAAAAGTCTGTGAGAATATTTCTTGCATAAAGTACAGGCTCGATCAAACTTCATATACTTCCTAATATCATCAATGTTGGACATAGTAAAATTGCACTATAATTGTTAGCAGCTTCTATTCTAACATACCTGAATGCTTGATTTGGCATTTCAGCTTTAAGTCTAATCTGTATGCAAAGATAAGGAAAATTATGTTTAATTTAATAATATGAATACTAATTTTACTACACAATGTGAGCCCTGATAGTGAAGCTAGAGTTAATGCACTTAATATTGATATCACATAGCTCCTATAAATCTTCTTGCATTCTCAACCACTTTTATTCTATTTTAATGATCTTGGTATTGACGGAGCTAAATTTTCTCTCCCTCTCTTTTTTTTAAATTTCGGACAAAATTGTCTTCAAGTAACAATTTGTATGGCTTTGTCAAGAATCAATGAATTGAATTGTATCTGGGCTAGGATTAGTAACCGTGGTAGCAACAAAAGGTGTGACTGAAGAAGTAACTAGGGGATGCACAGGATAATGGACTGCAGGCCTAATTTGAGCTTTTCAATGTCGTCCACCATTCCTGGATTGTCTAATTCTAGCTATATGTGCCAATTCTCAACAATAGCTGGTATTTGAGGCAGCAGCTAAAAAAAAGTGGGAGAGCTTCCTGCAAATTTGTTAGCTCTAACATGCGTTTCTTGACACCTGGTCATTCAGCACTAGAGAAGCCAGCATTTTGTTTTTGTTGGAAACTTCAACCTTTCCAATCTCAAAGACTACACACCAGCTCGTAGAAGTCACGCCCCACAAACTTCTTTATATAAATGAAGTTTCAAGTCTAAAACTGAACTGAGAGAGAATTCCTATATCAGAAGAAACCCCTTTTAAGCCAAAAATATGTTTTTGGGATGGAAAAGTACTATTATTAATCTAAAAGCTAATACTTTTGAACATTTGGTTAAACATATCATGATGGTCAGTAGATATGTGATTTAGTAAGCTACTTGAAGTTTAAGCTGCGTTATTTTTTTGTCTATCCCTAAAAGTATGTATGCAAGAATAGCTTGCTGTTATAGCCCCTGGCATTTATATAGCTATTTCATGCTTAACTTTTAACTAACTTTCACCACAACTTGAACTACCAGTAACTATTGACAGCAAGTTCTCTGCAACTAAAAAACAAACAAACAGGCCTGCATTTTCAAATATTGAAACTGGAAAAGGGTCTCTAACTAATGTTCTCTACAGCCAACACAGACCATTGTCCCAATAGCAGAATAGGATTCTGGTACTGTGCTTAGAAATGCATGAAAAAAATTTATCACACAGCTTGTGCCAATTTTCTACAATTATTATGACAATTCATTCTTTAACAACAGCCAAGGGCCAATCTAGAATTTTTTTATTATAAGGTGTAGTTTTATGAAATAAATAGAATTCAAAGAAAACTGTTCTTACAATAATTGAATACTGCATGTACTTACATGAAATAATGCTTTCAAATTGTCAATTTATTCCTTTATAGTTCAATATAACAGACCAGACACTGAGCGACCATGTGGACTTACCTGAATCACTAGATAGACTTTTATGGAGGACCAATTGTATGTCAAATTTTATCAACCAACTATTAATGTTTATGCTTTCCTATTTAATAGACCAAATTACATTCTACATTATCCTTAAATCAGTCCCTGTGAGATGAGCCTGCAACAGTAAAATATGAAATAGAGTGTGAAATGGAATAACTAGGTTTAATGTCCGACTCATTGCTGAGTGGTGCTTGAATAAAACATTGGCACAGAGGGCCCATATATAATATTTAAACACTAGCAGTACCTGCACCCAGTGTTACTGTATGACAATACCGTTATCAAATGATGTATGTAATAGTTAGAGCATACGCGCTTAGGTACTGGTGGATTTAGTGCACTGAAGCCCAAGGGCCATAGGCCCGAGGGCTTTGTGCACTAAATCCACCAGTACCTGAGCGCATGCTCTAACTATTTTAGAACCCGTTTACCCGCCAGTTTCCACTAGCAACTTGGTTTATCAGCATTTTCGCACAAATATGGCGGTGTGTCAAGCGAATTTCCGGCCCAAAATTAAAATTCAATTAAAATTCAATTGAAGCACACCTAGCAGGTTTACTTTAGCATTGTAGCTGCCAGCTGTTATCTCCAGATCTAACTCTACCCTGGGCTGCTCTGCTCTGCGGTAAACAGTTAAGCAGCTAGCTATGGTAAATTCCTGCGGGTATGAGTGTCAGCAGGAGAGTTGTCCGAACTAGGGCTGCTGGAGAGTTGTCGAACTAGGGCTGGTCCCGTATAGGTCGGATATGAGAGGGTAGTAGACCCTCACATATCATATCCAGGCCTCACACAGCTTTATCCGGCCTATTCTATTAAACTAAAACTCAAAAATAGCAATACCCCAAGGGTGGTTAGTATGCACAGTTTATATACCTAAAGGCAAAAAATAGTGCACACTTACCAAGTTAGTACACCTAGTAACAATATAGCAACGGGTTCTAATATTCATTAGTGTTTAGCTGTCAATCCTATATACTTGACTGAGCCAAACTCTCTTTAATGTATAAACATATTCTACTATATAAATCAGTTCAATAAAATAAACTGGAGTGGAGAAAAGTTGAGTTGCTGTTTCAATTTCTTACTTTATTACATTTTATAATACATCCATAGATGTGAACTCAATTCCCTTGGCATTGGGTATTATAAAAAAAATACTGTGATTGATGGAGGCCAGTGAAGTTCATAGATAAAGTCAATCGAGATGTATGTGTATAGGTCAATTAGGTGGAGCTAAGGGCAGGAACTACATTCCATCTGCTTTAACCATACAGACATCTTGGATCAGTTGTCCTGGAAATGGTTTTGTACCATTGTGACAGCACCCTGTAATCTACTTACCTTAATTATTGCCCCTCCACAATTTCCTTCTCTCAGCCTTATTATATTCATTGGATGCATTCTCATCCCTTCACAAGTGTTTTATACATTTAGAATGAGAAAAAAACAAAAATTGGCTGTTCTTGAGGATCGAACCTAGGATCACTTGCTTGACCAAAAGCAAACTAATCACTGAGTTAAAGACAATCAATGGGTAAATTAAATTTTGTAATTCTGTATTGATACGGTTAAGAGGTACAGTCAGCTCACCTTCCCATCTCTCACAACCACTGCAGTTTTCCTCATTGTCATCCATATTGTAAAATTTGTCAAAAGGAGCTACTAATTTGGTGCAATAGAGTATTGATTTTAAAAACCTAGTAAGATACCACCTGCTTTTCTGCAATAAAGTACTGATTACCTGAAGGCTCGGGGGCAATGAATGACAAAATTGCATACCTTACAAACTGTTTCTTAAGTTAAGGATATTATAATACAGAGAAGAAAAGTTATGAACATTCTAGTATGCCATATTGTAAATACATTGTACCACTTTAAATTATTTTTGTTCATAGGCCACTTATTTTGAAAAAGAAAAACACTACATAACAGTAACAACAACAAACAAAATGTTCCTATTTTCAAAACAGTTTAAGTAAACATATCAATTGTTGCTAAAACTACTGACACTGCTTCTTGGAATAAATAGTTGAACTGAAAAAATCTTCCATAGCAAGTTAAGTGAAACAAGAAAAATGAAACTGATTATGTCTCTAATCGTACTTGCAATATATGTTTCACTGACTGTTGAGTATGCAAGCAATTCATTTGAACGTATTCCTTCTATTCAGATAAACAAGTGCTCTACTCCAGTTGCTATAGACTCTGATATTGTCAAGAATACCTTATTGGATAGATTTGGACCACCACACTGTACCTGCTTTGGTTCTGGACGATGGAGAAGACTCGCTTTCCTCAATATGACAAACACCAGCCAACAGTGTCCTCCCAACTGGACACTTCAAAATGGCACTTCATACAGAGGTTGTTCAAGATCATCTCCACAGTCTGGATGTGATTCTGCAGTTATTGTAAACTATGACTTCTCTTACAATAGAGTATGTGGAAGAGTTATCGGTTATCAGAAAGGCTCCACAGATGCTTTTGACTTTTCCCTTTCTAGTGCTCATACTATAGAAGAGGAATATGTAGATGGTATTTCACTAACCCATGGCCTGCCTGGAGCACGTCAACATATTTGGACATTTGCTGCCGCTATTAATGAAAAAATAAAATATTCCAAAAGGAATCACAATTGCCAATGTACAAACATTAATTATAACTGGTCCTACCCTATACCAGCATTTGTTGGAGATCATTATTTCTGTGAAACTGGAAACAGTGGTCATTATTCCATACATTCCACGGTTTATTCAAATGATTCTCTTTGGGATGGTAAGCAGTGTGGACCTAATAGTTCCTGCTGCCAGTTTAACAATCCTCCTTGGTTTTGTGCATCTCTTCCTGAGTCTACCAGAGATGATCTGGAACTACGAATATGCACTGACCAGGATCAGAGTGATGAAGACGTGATTGTCTCACTTATAGAAATCTATGTTTCACTTAGCTAGATTATGTTACTCAAAAAAAGACTTAAAATACATTAACTCACTACATGCTGTTGTTAGTAAATTATTGTCCATAATTTAAATAGTTTGTTACATCTTCTATGTATAATTGTTGCTGCAAAAATTATTGTTAATTGATTGCCGTTATGAAGTCATGTTCAAATTTTAGGAAACTCAAATTTTAGCATAACATCATTTTTGTATCATCAGCAATTATTATTGTGTTTATATTTTTTATAGCTTTTTATTCATACTCACAGTTTCTCCAGTGTAAACAAGTGGCCATAATTTCTTAGAAATGCCCCCTTTTTTAAGTTGCAGCAAGTGGTTACTATGGCATTGAATATCCTTTAGCTTACGAAGAAGAAATCAGCTGTTTGTTAGTAATGGAGGGCTTTTGTCAGGAGCTGCTGATCATTTAGATTGTCAGAATTTAGCTACCATTAGTTGGAAAATATGAGGTAAGAAATTAATTCCATACTTTGTTAGTTGAAATTAATGGTCAATGGCTACATACTCATACTTTCAGAAATAAATGGACTGAATAATGCTTTCCTAAATTAGGTGAATAGGAGGAAGAGCATTAAATTCAGGCAAATTAGATAAAATGTAGCCTTTTTGAAAATTTTGCACACACATCTTGTAATAGCCAATGTCAGTTATAGTCATAGTTTCCCATGCTACTTGTGCACAACGGCTTACTCACTATTTGTACTGAAGCACATCACTAGTAAATATTTCACATTGTAGTAGGTTTGTAAAAAAGCATGCCCATTTTATGACAATACTGTACCAATTTTCCCTGCCTTCCAATTCTGGCAAGAATAGGTTGCTATTTTGTCTATGATGAAATGTATTCTCTGTAGATAACACAGGTAGATGTGTATAGAGAGCTTCAATAGATGGAATTTGTGATGTAGTTCAACAATAATTGATGGAGATGTTGTATAGTTGGGAGTGAAGTGCGTGAAATAAACTGCTGGCATGAAATGGGCAGTAGGCATGGCAAAGGAAGGATAGACAATGATTCAAAAATGTTATAGTGGCATATGATATAATTAACAGCTACCAAGTCAGACTTACATTATATATACATATATCTATATAATAATACACTTGTGTGTCAGTAACGAAGACGACGACCGATGACGACCAACGGTGTGTATTCATGAATAATAATTCATGAGCTTTGTACAGTTCGGTAAAACATCGTCACTTTGTGTGATAGGTAGTGTCGTCATATTCAGGTTACTTCTAAAAAGCGGGTGCAATAGATGATGGAAGCGGCGTAGGCTTAAAAAAAGGAAGGCGAAATTACGTAAGAGAAGGTAAAAGGCAATTAATCATAACTGAAGAGCGGATGGAATCGGCGGTGTAGGTTTAAAATGGAAGGGAAGAGAAGGCAAAAAAGCGAGCGATTAATTATAACTAAAAAGCCGGTGGAATGGACGAGTAAAAGAAAGGCAAATAAAAGACAAAAGTTTCTCAAAGTAGGACAGAAATATAGAAGCAGGAAAGATAGACAAAGTTAAAGGGGGCTCCATGACTCAAGAAGAAAAGCTGAAGAAAGGAGAGGTGGGATAGAAGAAAAGCTCAGATAGTTCAGAAAAAAGAGAGTAGGAGAGGGAAACTTATGCAACCTCAACCAATGGTAGAGAATGATAACTGAGCAAGATAATTATTACTTTGGAATTCGTCAAGCGCCACTGTGTGGCAGGGTACTTGTATTTATATATTCAGATACATATACGAACATTAGAAAAAACACAACCACTTGCTCTGCTCCATTAGTGTGCACTTTGACCATACAAACAGATTGAAACAACAGGAAAATTAGATATTCCTATAAAAAGGGCATAAACATGTTTTTAACAACTTCCAACACTAAATAAAAATTATGTTATTGCTAAAATAACTTTGTAACAGTGACTGCCTATTCATTGTTAGTTTTGCAGGACTTCAAGGTAAGATAGAGTAATCACTTGAAATAATCGCTATGTACTCTATTGTGCATATAATAGCTGACCAATGCACAGTAAACATAAGGAGTTGGTGGAGTGGAGTTGAAGCAATTTTTAAATCCTGGTTTCAACTATCGTTTTGGGGAAAAGCATAAAATAAAAGATAATAGCTAACTTCAAAATAAGAATTACAGAATTGTTCTCTGTTCATGAAGGCAAGAAAATTAAGATTTATATTTAAGCCTTAACCCAATGCTTAGACTTCTTGTAGCCCTCTCAGAAGAATTTCGGCAAAAAGTCTGAACATCGAGTTAAATTTCAATATAAATTTATTTACTGCCACTAAAACATCAAAACTTTCACATGGCAATAATAGATCACAACTCAAACCTGTATTTTTCTATATTTAACAAGGAGCTATTACAGTGCACTAAGTATAATTTTCATTTCTTTTACAACAGTAAAGTGATTTCAGACAACCTGATTTGAATAATAGTAGTGGAACAAAGTATTAAAACACTGTTGCAGCTGTATATAAACATTATTATCTAGATAAAGTTAATTAGTATTGTGTCATTTAGCTATGTAAAACATAGATTTCTATAGGAGAAACTATAAATCTTCATCTTTTAGTTGGTTGGTGCATCTTTTTAGTTCCATATTTACTTTGGTAGACTAAATCTAAAACACACCTAAGTGTTTATAACTGATAGTTTAAGCCAGTTAATTGGTAGTGCTCACTAAACAGGAAGTAAGAATAGACCAGTCTATGAGATCTAGTTTGGAGACAGATATAATAATGACTTAGTTGGTTAAAGACGGCAGTATCACAAAGGATTTTTCTACCACTTCACTACTACAAATACACAATGACTAATCTTAGGAAGTTTGGATGGTTCAGTGTTTCATCATCAAATAGTTTTACCAAAATGAAACATTATAATAACTCTATGGCTAAAATTGTACAACAATACTCAACCAAATACTTTAGCAACTACAAAGTTGCCCAGAGGCAATGATAAAAACCAGGGCAGTTTATATAGCCCCAATGTGAAATAATGCAATACTAACCTTAAGTGGAGAGTTTTAAAGTGGATATGTTCAGTAGAGAAACTATGTAATTTGAAATGTACCTTGTTCTACATGTGCTAAAACTCTAATGACATCAATGTTAGGTATACAACAATTATGATTGCAAGCTACTACAAAAACTATGTTTAGAAAGTATATGTGGCTGAACATTAAGACAAACTCATGATACAATGTAATTAAAACCATGGCCACTCTGAAGTTAGTTGCCTTGAACTGATTATTCTTCTACCTGAGGCAAAAATGAAGCACAAACAAAATTACAAAACTTTGATAATCGTGACTTCCTTTCTGGAGAGAAATCTGTTCTGCGTGTTGTATTTTTGCAGCATAAAGTTTTCATTAAAAAAGAAACTAGAATTCTTCGAAGCTCTGGAATAAAGCTGGCCTCAATGATGGGGAATAGGACAGAAGATAACATCACACTTAGGAAAGAAAAAGCCTCAAATGAGTTCGCCGTTATCCACTTTTTAACCAATAATGTATTCATCACAAAGACGATATAAGGAAACCAAGTGATCAAATTAGTCAACCAAATTACACCAAATACTTTGAAAAGTCGAACCTGTTTCATGTTGTTAGAATTACTTAGCTTCCCGTGAATTTCACACTCGATATCTTTATCATTCTGAAAGTAGCTTCTCCAATATCTTGCGTTCTTCATTTGCTTCAGCGCAATGCAAAATATCCATATACTTGTAGTAAATGAAACCGTGAGGGACACTGCACCTTGCAGCACCAAAAGTATAGGATAGTACACTGTTCTGGCCACTGATGTCTCCCCAACATGATTCAGAATACATGCGGACAGCTCGTGCTTGTACACAACATCACCAAACCCCAAAAGTGGTAGGATGGCCACAAATAGGCTATAAAGCCATAGACCACAGCAAGTTAGGGCACAACATTTGGCAGATACAATTCCAGAATATTTTAAAGCCCATTTCATGAATATAAATCTGTCCACAGAAATGGCTGTCAAAAAGTGAACGGTGAGGTTTATTAGCAAAACGATTGCCACAACCTCTATTTGGCAAAAATGGCATTTCTCAATATCGGTGCTACCGATGAAACTGCCATTAAACCCCACTACGACAATGACTGGCATTGACACTGCGCATAAGAGAAAGTCTACTATGGCTAGGTTCAGCAGGAAGATATAAGTGGGCTCCTTGTAGAGCTTCTGCCAAATAATGCTCACCATAATCAATAGATTACTTGGAATTCCAACAGATGATAGCAACAAGGACACAACAGCAGTAGCAATGGCAGATCCTTCATCTGAAGTACCTCTGCTCCGCCAAAATGTAGTAGTGACTGTGTCGTTTTCCAATCCTTTACCATCATAGCAAGAGTAATTCAAAGATGAATGCATATTCAAATGTTGAATCAAGAGAGAGTGTAAATGTTTTAGAAAATGTATCTTCCAGTTTAGTCAATTACTAAGTTACAGGAGTAAACAAGGATTCAATAAGGAACTGGAAACATTGTGACATATTTAATTATCCTACGGACATTTGTAGAGGACTAGAGAAAATTTAACTAACCTCGAACTAGAATTACTCATAGTTTCACAACACAATCACTTTTATTAGTTTTCAACCAAATCATCCTCATAAGTAAATGGTAAGGGATAATATTGAAAAAGTGCGGGGGAAATGAGAAAGTGAGAAATTGAGAAAGTTCAGAATTCACTACACTTTTAAAAAAATAGATAATGATATGTAAGAATAACTTGAAGCATTTTGCAAGTAGTAGCTAAGCTCTTGCACTGTATGTTAATACCACAACTAGTGGTGTGCTTCAGCACAAAATGGAGAGTGAGCCTGCTTAGTTAGGGTACATGAAACTACAGTGCTATTACATGGTTTTAGCTTCTACTTCGGTAAAAAGACAAAAGAGTATATAGCAGTTGATTGTTTATTTTATAAACAAATATAGAATTACTTTGTTACTTTTACATTAGAAATAGTAGATATTTCTAATGTTAAGCCAGCTATCTGTCACCAGTAACTCTTGACAACAAGCACTTTATTCTCAGTAGTATTTTGAATTCCTTCATTTTCAGGGTCCAATAAAAGTTCATGCATATATTTTGCTGTACAAGACACTTTGTTGTATTTTACCTGCAATGAACAGTAATAAAGTGTTTCAAATTAATTAATAATTACAATAAAATCAACAACCAAAAAATAGGCCATAAAAAGGGTTGCAAAATCTATTTCTAGGAAATAATAGTAGTTTTGATTCTCAAGCTATAGTTAAACTTATTTGGTCCTGTAGTTCCAGAAGAAGCTGAGGATTAACTTGATATCTTTAGAAGAAGGAACCCGCATTTGCGTTTAAGGGGCATATGTACCATCCTATATAATATATACCAAACATGTATCCAATTTTCTATTATCCACCTCTTATACTCTCTTCCTCCAATGAATCTGACTACTAGTTTATATTAAACTGGCTTTAAGCTTGTCTTACTATCATGCCTAAAGTACTCAATTAACATGTATTAAGGGTGCTTGCACACCGCCTGTGCACTCAACCCACACAAACCGATTAAGAATCAATTAATGTTACTTGACTGTTGCCATGGATCGTAACTTCAAGGTCAAATGTTGCAGAGCTCTACTGACATGGGAACTGGAAAGACAGCTGGCTAACAGGAAGCTTACCAAAACGGTGGAGAAACTCACTGATACCTAGAAGTTATGAAGTTACAATTTTCCTTACTAAAAGCAACTTTAGGGGTTAGTGGAAAATATTTAAGAGCTGAAAATTTATCTGCCCTTTTTGAATCATCTTTTCAATGATTCTGTCAAATTAGATTTGTTTTTTTTTTATCTCAAAGTCTACACTGTAAACCAAAAGGTGTGTAGTTCACACCAAATTAAGTGTGAATCACTTGTAACAATAGTCACACCAAAATATAATGTGATGTGCACACCTCATCATTTGGGTGTGAAGTACACACCAAATTTAGTGTGAGTTCTCACTATAATCACTATGAACTCATACTTACATTAATGCTGAATTATTTTAAGTTACATTGATTCTAGTATTACATAGCAACATTTTTTTCCAAAAAGAGATTGGTATAATCCCAGATCTCATTAATCAGAGCACTAAAATCTTTGTCAACTCTCAGACAAGTGTACAAAACATTTATAAGTTAGATTACAATGATAATAGCATTGGGTTTTGCCTGCACATGAATATAATTAATGTTCGGTAAAGGGTCCATGTATTCCATTGAGTGTGAATTTCACACTAGGAAGAAAGTGTGAAGGACACACTATGCATAGGTGGTGAGCATTCACACCACCAGTTTGGTGTGAATTTGGTGGGTTTTCACGCTATAATTTTTACAGTGTATTTATTCATATTTTATGCGATTTTTTTAATTGTTGTGCCGCAATTAGAATATATTTTGAAAACTAATCAATCTTCCAGTATTTCCCCCCTATATCTGCTTCTGTAAAGGAGGAGTTACCAAACTTGTGAAGTCTTTGATTTAGCTAAATAGTTAGTTAAGTTGTGTTTGGACAAATTAGACACGAATTACAGAAAACTAGTAGTGCAGTTAACTATAATTATAGCTTCAGTCTTCCACCTTATCAAACCCCCATCCCCTTTTTTTTTCTGTGCCCAAGATCGGCCTCCTAGAAGGAGTTCTTGCTGGAGAAGTCATATCTATCTTCACATGCAGAATTGGATGTAAAGCTATCTCAGACCATATTTCTTGCTTAGCTATAGTATAAATATTATTATATTCACATTGCATTTATTTGATAGTAGCAGCTATGCATTTAGCTCAATGTTTTTGTTCATGAATGAAGACTGAAGCTATGTTGACAGTCCTTCTTAGACTGGCCACGTTTATAATATTATGATCCTGCAATTGTCTTGCCATCTTGACTTGTTGACTGGATCCCTATTGCTCACACACAGACCACGAATTCACAACTGTTGCTAGCCACGTGAATTTACTTGGGTTTGACTCACTAACCTTATCTGTATTGTGGGTATTAAAGTTGCGTCCTTTACCTTACAACTTTGTGGTTTGGGTTATTAGATCAATTAAGCCTCACGTGAGTGTTTCTATGTGCGAGCACCCTTACTGAGTATCATATCATACAAACAGCCATGCAGGATCCATTGCACACATGTGTGCACTTATGCCAATTAGAACTTACAAATGTCAGTCTTTTATGGCAGTCCATAGCTTTATTTTCTTCAAACATTTTCAAGTATATATGATAATAACCAAATGGGAAGACTCCTAGTAGTGCAAATGGCCATTTTGCAAACCAACAATGCTGGAATGAACTATACTTTTGTGTTTCAACAGATTGCTTTGGAATAGTGAAGGAAGGACTAGGCTGGTTTGGAGATTCATAAAAATCTTACAAAAGGCTCGATAATTGCTATGTAATTCCAGCAGAAGTCATTTTGACCGCTCTATTTTGACTGCCCAAGTTCTACAACGACCACAAGATGCGGTAAGAGTAGCAAATCAATAGACACTCCCCTTTTCATTTAAATATTGGTGGGGTCATGGCTGCACTAGCCACACCCATTCCGCGAGTGAGAACTGGCTGTAATTTGAAGCCTGGTAAAGTGTTTTCAATTTGGGTATCCCCAGATTGTAGTGAGTTTCCAAATTGAAAACCCTTTACCAGGCTTCAAATTACAGCCAGTTCTCACTTTAATTTAGTAAATCTTAGTTTTATGTATAATTTTTTTTGTAAGACTAAACACACATAGAATTCTCACACAGCAAGAGGCTTGGCCCCAACATTCATTGTGTAGAATTGTATTGAGAAGAAGTACATACAGCTCAATTGAATACATGTTGGTGGGAAGAATACTAAGACAGAAGTCCTAAATGATCTCTAATGAAGTTATAATGATTCATTTGGAAACTTGCAGCATACACTATTGGTTAATTCATATAAACAAGAAATCGTGAATACGGTAAGAATCATCAAAATAGAAGTTACTAGTTACAGTGACAGTGACATGATATTTTTCTAAGAGTATCTTATTTCCAATTAAATGTAATAAAATATGTGCAAGAGAGGGGGGAGGAGGAAGAGCTAACACAACCATAACTTCTCTACTTTACCAGTTTAGAAATGTCCAGTATTAATGAGCTAATGCTATTACTATTACTCACTCATAAATGACCCCGTCAGAGTCATAAATAAGTTAGCATAAAAAAATGACACAAATAAAAATTAAAAAAATGGAACAGCATAGTTGATGGAAACTTGCAATAAGAAAAATTTTACTAAGGAAGAAATAAAGTGCTAACTTCGTCTAACAATTACCAGGCTAGGCATATCTGTTCTGCCATCCAGCTCTATTGTAATAAAGTACCGAGAAAAAATCTTTTGGGGCAGCACTCATGCAAGACTGTTACAAATAATTCATCATTATGATAACTTGAATGTGTAAGGGTTAATCATAGCTATTACACATTGGAGATAGAGAGAAAACTTTGGTACAAAATTTAAGCATCAATATTGATAGCATAGACAAAAAGTATTGCAGAAACAAATTTGATGAAAGTTGACATAATGTGTACCGATATTTCAAGGAATTCTATAGCAATTCTCATGGTTTACATCAACAACTTTTGATAAATTCATCTAATGTTTAAACAGCATCTCAGCCTATGTAGAATGTAGAATTCCCAAATGCTAATTCATCATAGTCTCAATAATATGATAGCAGTCAGTCAGATGTACATATGGAGAGATAAATACACGATCTTTCTCTTCATAAAATACGTCAGTAAACCATCCTAACAGTGACATACATACGTCACCATAAAACTAACTTGTATAGCTAATGTAATATATCTATAATAAATTTTATTTTATTTTTATATCATTATGCATTCTTATGATAGTTACTGCACATTGTTCTAGCTAGAAGATTGATTCAAACCTTGACCTTAGTTATTTTACTTTATTTAGCTAAACAAAGCTAATGACATAAAGTAGTTGAGAAATAAATATCTCTTTTAACATGGATGTACTCAGGTGGCAGCGAAACTGATAATTTGGTAACAGCAGTGCTTTAGACGAGTCTGGGCTGGGAAATGTTCTACTGTGCCTAAGCTATCGAAAATGTTACTATTGTAATGCCGACTTTACGGAACAAGAAAAAAGCTCACAGAAAGGGAGAAGCTCAAGATGCAATGAAAGAAGACAAAATGGATCCAAATACTGATGTAAAGGAAGATTATCAAATGAATCTCATATAGCATTAAGTATTCTGAGCCACAGAAAACAATTACAGGGAAAATGTGATCCGATATTAGTGTTGATTCGATTGCAGACTCAACAAAGAAGCCTCTTCTTAAATACATTAGAAATGCTAAGGATTCTGTGATAGTATATAGATAGTCAGTTGTTTAGATTCTATCGATCCCATGACGTCGGCTGCCCTGAAGGCATGACACGCAAACACACCCAAAACACTTTGTTTACCATTGATAGTGTATAGAAAGTAAAATATAGATAATTCACAAAAAAAAAAGAAGATATATAAACATACTTGGGACTATTAAATGAGTAGTTTTAAGAAAATAAAAGTCTATGGGACAAAAAGGATGTTAAGTGGATGATGCTACAACAACGTGGGCTGCTCTCCTGCTTCCGTACAATGATGTATTAGCTTTTATAGCTCGCATATAATACACACCCAAGTTTTAGATTTTACATTAAGTAATGTCTCATTAGAAGAAAGTCGGACATTAATTCTAACAAGGTCATGAAATGGATATTAATCTGGCAGGGATATAAAAGTGTAATGAAAGTGGGGCAGTGCTACTGTTGTTCATTTCCATTTAAATTATTTTCACTTTTCAGTCATCATTCTCGGGATTTTTTCTCTGCTCTTGCATAATTTTAAAGTGGCACAGTATTGCCACATAAACTTAAGCTAAACATTATATAATTATTCTGGCTGCATACACAGAAGCTGACTGTTGTAAAACTTATAACAGTGCTCACCTGTGAAACTTCATTCTAAGCCTCAATAGTAGATGCTGGATAAAGTAAACAAAGTTGAGAAATGCAAGGTCAAAGGTCGTAACTAGTGGTTGTCAATTTCAATGCAGCTTAAATACAAATTGATGAGTTGGCAGAGTGAGTGGTGTATTTGATAACTATGTAATTGGTGAGCGAGCAAAGCAAGCAAGATGATCAGGGGAAGCACAATCTAAAATAGGTGATATTTGTTAATATATATAATATGTTAGGACGTATGCATATCATTTTTGAGCTTTGACCCCCTAGAACTTTTGTATTTGCTTGGTGGTCAACCCTGTCCTACACCTCACAAACACAACTCAATCTTAGGTCTAGTGATCTTCACATGTATCGCTTAAGAAAATTCCAATTGTTTACTCCTTTGAGTAGGGTTGACTCTTATATGATCTCAGTATTGCAGGATGCAGTTAGGTCCTACAAACTTATCGGAGTTCATTTTCTATTCAAATTAGTGCCAGTGGTATGTTATCTTGGTTAATGCACTGTAATAGCTGTATGCTCTATGATATAGTATTGCTCTTACTTGAAAAAGCATTGTCCATTGTCAAGTCTCGAAGAAATACAATTTAAGTCTTGTGTTGGTATACCCAGTGAATTAATGTGTGTGTGTGTGTGTGTGTGTGTGTGTGTGTGTGTGTGATATAATTCTAGCTGGGTCAGCTTGATCGCGATTTGTGTTGAAGCACATCAGCTAAAGCACTTCACTATTGTATAGCTACTCCCTAAAAACACACAAGTTTGTAGTAGAAGTGATCATACTAATGATTGCATTCTAAATGCATGTCATCTTATTGAAGATCAGTTTTGAAAAACACTACAATTTCCTAAGTTTCCATGCAGATTGTGTAATCCGCAAGGCTAAACTGAAACATAATGGCTAGCGTGTAAACAATATGTGATCTATTCTCAATATTGGTAGTTTTTGGTACCCTCAGGGCACATGATTGTGCTAGCCGTAACACTCTGCTCTGTCACTTAGAACGCCTGACAGTCTATCAACAATTTGATTATAAAAAAAACTGAAGACCAAGCAAACCAAATTTAGACCTTAAATGATGAACGGAACTCCAATTCCATTTTTTGATTACAATTTACAAAGAGATTGTCAAATTTAGTGTACACCTGGGTATACAATTTTTATCTCTATGATTCTCTGTCCCTGTGTAATTGCTTGAGTATTGGATAAACCAGCAGTGCATTACTGACTGGGATTGACAATACAATTTAAGTGATCATTCAGAATTACAGTTGAAATGATCCACGTCTCTAAATTATTATTTGTGAAACTTTAAGTTGCAATGTTTTGCTGGAACACACTGGGAAAAATGAAACTTTATGGTAGCTACTATTGTGAACAATCCTAATTCCTACTAGAATGTTTAACTACAACTATTTAGACCTTAATAATATGATTACAATTATTCAAAATGGAAATTTGACTTTTTGTTTTGTACTTGCAGACTCTAATCCATTACTTACTTATGACCTAAGAACAATTCGTCAATGTATTAGTGGTAAATAATTTAAAAGGGACATACACTCAGCTTAAGTCTTGTCTGTAAAATGGATCACAGGATGGCTCGCCACTATTCTATTTTCACAATCATCTTCATGAACATGAATCATAAGCTGATAACATCTCAATATTTTGCAAGAGACGTATCTCGTATATCAACATAATATACTGTTAACTCATAACAGATTGTCTCCCAAAGTTTCCCACTAACAAACTATTGATTGTTATTCTACCGGGAATACTAATGGCCACAGATAAGCAAGACTGTTGGGATAGTTAAAAAAACAAAAAAAAAACCCAGCTCTCTTCTATAAATAAAGAAGAGAAAACTTTAACCACTTGAGAGTTGGTTTAATTCGTTTGAATTTCCAACCACTATAACCAAGTGACAAATAAGGCATTGGTGGTAGAACAGATTTCACAATGGAATTCAAGGACCTCATTGTTTTGTTGGCAGTTATATTTTCAGCTACAGCTGCTCCTACTGACTCTGAGGAGGCATTGCTGCAAGTTGCACTAGACAATGAAATAAACCAAGGGGAAACAAAGGCAGATGTAGCAGCAGCAGAATCTACTGGAGAGCAACTACTGAACGTTGTTGGCACAGTTCTGGACTTAGTCAAAGAGTACAACCAAAGGGGAGCTTCCAATCCTTCCACTAAATCACAAAAGGCTGCTGGCAATTCCTTTTCAAAGGATGACATACGTGGCAATAGACTTCGAATGTTGCCCATTGGTTCACCTAATTCTGATACACGTCAAGGCTCTTCAACACCAAAAAAGCCTCTATGTGGGCGTATTGATAAGCCATGCACTCAGACGTTTTTACCCGAAGATGTGCAGGATCACTACAATACACCAATAGTAAGCAGCTGCTTTAGTTTTCTTTTTTGCACAATTGTATAATTACTCGTAAGTTTTTTTAATCTTCAATAATTATCTTTATTAACAATACATTTTATAATGCATTCTGATTCATTAGAAGACTGGAGATGATTTAAATGCAGAAACAGAAGCTATTGGAGCACTTCTGGCTGGAGCTTTTAAGGCATTCAAAGCATTTAAAGCAATTAAGAGTCTTATACCAAAATCTGGTTCCAATTCTGGTGGTTCAGATTCTGATTCCAACTCTGGCTCCAGTCCTGGATCAAACTTTTTGGACCGCATCCCGAATGGGGCTCCCTCTCGATATGGTAATTACGCTCGCAACTTCCTTGGATTTCCTGACGACATTGGGGGAAGAAGGGGCACAAGAACTGATGTTCCACAGATAGAGAGTGAAGAAACAGAACAGGAACAAGAACAAGCATCAAAGGAAAGGGAGCAAACAGAAGATGCTAAAATTGAACGTTACAGGAAGTTACGATCCTTTTTGGGTAAAGCACTGAGAGTGGTCAACCGCAAGCTTAAGTCACGAAAGAGAAGCCCAACTGAGGACAGAGATGCTGTAAATAATCCCACGGGATGGAAAGACCTCGGCCGTAACCTAATAGGGATGGTTGGAGACAAACTAGATCCAGCTGGGAGAAATCCAAGTCTGGAAACAGACCAAACTGCTCGTAAACAGGTGACAGATAAAATCCAGCTTCTTAGACGCACCTTCGGATTTAGCGGAAGTGATCCCAGTTCAGAAATGGAAGCTGAGGAACAGAAAATGAAAATTTCACGCAAGGTAAGGAACAAGTTACTAAATATGGCTCAAAAACTGCTGGAGCGTCTCAAAAGCAAAAAAACCGGAGGTGACAAAGAAGCCACTGTTGAAGAAGATGAAGCAGAGTTGGAGTATTTACTCAATTTTGACACTGGACACCACAGTCTCAAGACTGCTTCTGAAAATAACACAAAATAAGGATCGATTCCTTGAAAATTGAACACATTTTGGCTGAACTTTTTGTTGTTTGGATTGAGTTTATATTAAACCATTAGAAACATTATAAATGCAATCAGTTATTGACTTCAACTGTTTTAGTTTTATCGTGTAAAGAGTGATTATTTTGAGGTGAATATTTTTTTTTCATTTACCAAATTTAAGGGAATTATAAATAAACAAAATGGTGACTGCAAAGGAATTGAACTCATGCCTAATTAAAGTCATAGCTTCAGAACAGAGACTGCACAAGATTTGCATGCCTACTACATTTTATCTTGATACATGTTGAGCAGACACCACTTATATTACTACAGTCTTATACTCTAACCATACGCAAACAATACTAAACAGAGAAAGAAATTGTGAATACTAAATTGTTAAGAATGGCCTGTAGAAACATTTATGGTTAGAATATCAGACGCCTTTAATCTTTGCTTCATTTTTTTCTCACAGTATTTTTCCTACAATTTTTCTTTGCTTTTAAAAAAACCTGGGGTCAAGGGCT
>WLWD01003700.1_pt1 | contig 75226 bp, 54 predicted proteins | sample 6712731 | NCBI WGS metagenome assembly WLWD01 (sample SAMN12718690, study PRJNA576275) | sponge metagenome | isolation source: marine sponge | host: Mycale hentscheli | place: New Zealand: South Island, Marlborough, Capsize Point | collected 2014-11-01
AAATGTAGATTACCCTCTCTCCTACTTTATTAAGTAATCCTTTTATAATTTTATTTATTCCAACCAGAGGCAGTCAAGACTTCTGGGGCTGTAGGCCCAACAACACTCACCTTCCTGAAGGCTCTGGCAACTGGTGAGCCAGGAGCTACAAACCACCTTCTCCAGAGGAGTGGCAGTACAGCCTGAGCTGTTCTGGGTTGTGCTAACCCACCCTGAACTTTTTCTCATTGTGATGTCTTTGCCTTGTACTATATGCTGCACTATGTTTACATTTGCTGTGCATTTTCTATTCATCCTTGCAGTTTTATATATTTATTTATTTATTTTTGTCAGGCTAAATGAATGGCTGCTATGGTACTTAATTAATGGTAGCTGGCCTGGATTTCAGAGACTGTGATCTATCAGCTGAAAAGTTTTTCAATATCAATACCAGGATGGATGGAGGGTAACAAGTGTTTCATGTGGGACTGTGAAAGCCCCCCCCCCCCCCCCCCCCCAAATTTCGTTTACTCCTCTAAAATTTGCTCCTAAATTTTTCCTCCCGACGTAAGAATAATGAACATGATTGTATAGCTGTGTATAGAATTATAGCCTTATTCTACAGTTAATTTGTTTTAATTATAGTAACTTTCTTTTCGTAAAAGTCCCCGTTTGCCTTCCCCCCACCCTCCCAGCTAACATCCTGTAGAAGCCCTGGTAACGTACCAGGGTGGTTTAGCCAACTACTGGAAGTTTCACATGCACAGTAGAGAAGTAAGTTGTAACTTCTACACATGTTTGGTGCAATTTTTCAACAATAGTGCTAAATGCACCATAATTAATACCAACTTAATGTAATCAGATGTTGTGTACTTAGCTATTTCTCAAAGAGAGCGGCCTCATTCTCAATAGTTTATCAGTATGATTGGAATTGAAAAGTACAAAGCATCGACGAATTCCATATACAATACATAAGACCAAAGAATGCAAGATTGACCTTATTGTAGAGGAATTTAAGCTATCTTACAAATATAATATCACACAATGCAATCATGGACAAAGATAAGGACGAAAAACTAAATTTCCTGATACTGGAAAACTATAGAGCAGCTGAAGTGACCTATATATTTCCTGAGAATTCTCTTAAATCCTGAAGTCAGTACAGGGCAAACTGCACTGTAGACTATCCTTGACATATCAGGAAATTCACAGGGCAGGTGAACGAAAAGTATAGGAAAGTCTATAGTATAGACTTGTCATGAAAGTATAGGAAATCCCAAAAGTTTTCCAGTGCCTGCCACATAGCTAACAATTACTGCAGAGCACACCTGAGGTGACCTGCAGTACATTTTCTGAGAAATCTCATAGAAAATCCCTTCCTGAAGTCTATACAGGGCAAATTCCTCCACATATCCTGAAGTACTGCAGGATAAGTACACGTAACCTGCAGGAAAGTATGCAGGGTAGTTTCCCTTAGAGTGTACTAAAAAAATCAGTAGAGTTATTGTGTAATGAATCGAATACCACTTGTCTCCATTCCACTGGTACAACAGGTCCTTGAGGTTCTGTTGAAACATCGCAGTAAAGATAGTGACTGGAATTTGGAAGTGAATTCAGACCTTTTTTCTGTGTGTATGCAACAAGTGCCAAAATATACTTAGTGCAGCCAGAAATTGCAACAACCAGTTAATGATACTAAGCACCACACTGAAGGAGACAATGTTGCTTTTGATTAAATTTCATTAATCAACATTACATTAACTACACAACCAGCTGTCCTTTGTGTAGAGGTTTATATTGTAACAGCCTCTATCCCAGATAAATGTCCAGTTTACGGTAGAGCACTAGAGACATCAGCCTGATGATTACAACTTATGAAATGACTGATCCAACTGTACAAATTGGAAATCCACCTTCCCTAGCACCACCCGATAGCTAACTGACCTTTTTTCTCCTTTTTTGTCCAAGCTATTTTTGATAACCCATTATAAAACTTCCCTCTCTCTATAACATAATAATTAATAATCATAAGCAATACATCCAGAGCAAACGATAGTCAGAAATATGATACTAATATGAAGTGACAGAGAAAATTGTTAGTCAAATACTAAACCTACATGTTCTATTCTTCATATGTTTTTTCTTTCAATAACTTCAGTGAAGAGAAAACGATGATATATACACATTGTAATAAAACATATCTCAGTTAGATACCTACTTGTATATTTAGCTCTCCTATGAACCGGATCGTTGTGCTTCACATGGCTATGTTCATATTTCCTTGAAGTCTCCATCATTCAGTGTGCACTACCTATAGAACACACACATATAACACACCATAAGGCAGTGGGCTCATTGCAGCTCATTGCAAGATACATAGCTCAGTGGCACTAGTCTCTGCTTTGTATCTGTGGACTTCCAACCCCAACACACCTCTATTAGAACTGGCTTTAAACAGCTCCATGCTGCTCACTGATAAGATTCTGCTTCTCAGCAACACATATGTGCCTTTCTGTCCCCTCCCTCCTGAACTTACTGAGGCAAACTCTACACTTCATATCACACACTTGCATAGTAGCCGGGATGCACTACCACCATCAATTCTGAAAGTCAATGAATCTTTAATCAAGAAAGGAATACTACAAGATTTCAATGCTGTGATGAAAGAGTACCCTCAGAGCTAGTCCCTAATCAAGATCTCCTCCATCCTCCCAAGGATGTATTCTACTTACCCATTCATGGTGTTTTCAAAGATTCATCCATGACTACAAAGCTACGAACTGTCTTCGACGCGTCTGCTAGTTCATCCTCTGGCATGTCTCTTAACTATTCAGTGAATTTATCACTTTGAAAATCATACTGTTGGGAATTACGACCCCGACAGTAGCTATAGTCTGCTGCAAGTGCCCATACTACCAGTTAAATGACTACTCCTCTCTAATATAAGCACCATTGACATTTACTGCTTTTACAACCAAATACTTAAATTGAAGATGGCAAAGACTTAATTTTTAGTTGATGATGATTCACTGCGTTTGTGTTTGCAGAATTTGAATTGAGGACACCTCCAAAGGTCCACATAAGATAGTGGGAGTAGCCATGGTGGCTCTGTCTTCTGATAGTGGAGCCTCGGGTACATGGGTACATAGACTGACATCGGCGATGCTGAGCAGAATATCTATCGAACCTCCTAGAGGGGGTCTGCGTGTGGAGATTTTCCCTTGATGCAGAGTTCTTCAGGTCGTTTGGATGATGTAATGGCTTGTAACTTGGGCACGACGTGGCATTTCACGGTGATGTACTCTGATTGACCTGAATTAATAGAACACAGATCAGTGTTCACAAAGTATTTGCTTACGGCTTGACCGTGACACCGGAGATATTCAGTCTCATAGATGTGAGTCAGGTTTGAGTTCGTCCAATATACGAGTGAGATCCACCACACGGAAGTTATAAAGAGGTTTGTGTTCGTATTTGTCAAACTTGCAGAAAATTTTGGTGAACTCATGAGCACGTTGTATAGTACACTTCTTTACGTCCGTAAGGTTTCAAACTTGTTCCAGTTGCTCCAGAAGCGAGTTAGATAATGCCATGGTAACAGATGCGAGTAGTCGAGACGAATTTGAATTAACAAGTGAAGAGATGAGAAGACCACAACTGTATAATAGCCACTACGAGTGCGTAGAGAACAGTGTAGCTATTGGAGAGTCAAGATGATATGGAGAGGAAAGTCACTAGAGGAGGCTATTGGAGAGCCAAGGTGCTATGGAGAGCAGGGTCACTGGAAAAGTCTTCTTAACTCAAGAAAAGGTATCCGGCTTGTAGGACCAAAATGTTGGGTCATAATTCCGAACAGTATGATTTTTGAAGGACCAGCTCTGTGATAAATTAACTGAACAGTAGGAAGCGAGAGAAAGTAAAGTTTATATTAAAATAATGATAACAGATACAATATAACACTACACAATAGAGAACATAAATAAATAATGAGTAGCATAACTAAAGTGAATAAACAAGTTTGTGTGTTATTAGTAAAAATTAAGTTCACGATGACAACTTCGAACATCAATGACTTCAACGACATTGATGATTCGCTGATTAAGCATGTGCCGTCTGGTCTGACCTAGACAGCTACTATATTATTCAATAGTAGCTATGTGGTAAATTGCTAGCTTTTTGGCAACATGTGGGCACCGGCTCCTATCCCACAAATAAAGTCAGTAGCTTGGATGTCCATTACTTTTTTAAACTGAAAAAAAAAATCAGCAATCTCATATATTATTATTATTATTTTATTTTTTGCAGATGCTTGTTTAGCAAATCAACAACTCCTCGGACTTTTTTGCTGGAGTGGAGTAATGTATCTTCATGAACATTTCTGACCTGTTACAGATAGGATCCATGTAGTATACTCAGATAAGTAAGCTTCGGTTATTTAATTCAAATCAAAATGCATTGTTCGAGGAGGGGGAACTTTTCTGAAGGGAGAAATCCGAGGGCAGCCTTACCTCAATTGTACAACTGCACGAGTCAGACAATGTGGTATTTTCATGAGCAGAAGGTGAATACAATAGGAAAGTAAAATATAATCAATTTTGTGAAAATCCAGCTAAATGTGATACCCTATACACTTTAAAGGGTAAGCAAGAATACTGCAATGACGGACAAAGTGGGATTTGCAAAGCAAGCCTTAATTGATCAATTGATGACAGTATCTTGGTCGATTACATTAACACTAAAACATTGATAATCAAATACAGCATTTTGCTTGGCTTTCCAAAAAACCCTTGTATAACAAGTGTCATGAGCGCTCAATATAAAAAGTCATTGCACCCTCCTGAAGTATTCAGTCTGGAAGGATTCCTGCATCACACTTACCATTTTCCACATCGTCATGCTAGTTATTGAACACTACTGAGCTTGTGTGTATGTGTAACGAGTAAGATAAATGAAAATGTATTGCAGTTCGTGGAGTGAAAAATATCCAGAAAGATATAATCACATTATGTCACAATTGTTTTACAATATGGAATAATAGTTTACTTTTATGCTGTACTCCTCATCCTGTCCATATTGAACGTGTACATGAATATGGGATAATATTGAAAGATCTCATGATGCTATGGAAATACTAAAAGTATCAAGTTGCAACATTTATTCAAATGAGTCACATCAAATCAGCTCAGGACAATTCCACCAATTCACAGCCACGTACCCATGCTACTAAGATCTTAACAAGAAATTGTAAGAACTGTGACCAAAATCTTGAGACTTGCAAGAAATATCGTAATGTTATTTTCTTGTAAAATCTTACTAAATCATTCTAAGATTTTAAAGATTGTGATAAGATCTTTTTAAGATCGTGATATGGTCTTTTTAAGATCGTGATAAGATCTTTTAAGATCATGATAAGATCTTTATAGATCGTAATAAGACCTTTTAAGATCATGACAAGATCTTTAAATATCGTAATAAGATCTTATAATAAAATGTGTCAAATAATCTTACAAGATTTTTTTTCTTAGAAAAATATATATATTTAGCTCTTTTTTTTTTATTTATCAGTTATTATTTCTGAACATGGAATTATTTTTTTATAGGGTATCTTTTTTGAAAAATGGCTATCATTTTAAAAAAGGGGTTACTTTTTGAAAAGGTATCATTTTTGAAAAGGGTATCATTTTTGAAAAATGGGTACCATTATTGAAAAAGGGTGTCAGGAGTATCTGGCACCATTTGAAAAAGGGTGTCATTTTGAAAAATGGGTATCATTTTTTTAAAAGGTATCTTTAAAGTTATCATTTCAAAAAAAAATTATAAGTAAGGGCTATCATTTTTGAAAAGGCTATCATTTTTGAAAAGGCTGAGAAATTAAGTCTCAGTGTGTGACAGTGCACAATCTGCACTAGGTCTCAAAGGTACCCTCACTCTTCTCAACAGTATAACTGAGGGTATAAGAGTTCACTACTGTTGTAATTAGTAGATTGTGCACTGACCTTCTAACTGCTATTATAAATTCACTAAGCGCTATTTACATAGGTCTGAAGAAATATGCGTTATCTGAAGTGATACAAGTCATGTCTCAAGATCCACTCAAATTCTATAAATATTTATTTTTAATGCTCACTTGGGGGTGTGATCAGGAAAAGGTGTTGATTTTTAAACCGCCCAGTAAAAAATATATAGAAAAAAGGTCTTGTAAGATTACGATTTTAAAAAGATCATTCACTATCTCAAAAACATCACATCATGATCTTAAAAAGATCTTATCACAATCTTAAAAAATCTTACAATGATTTTAGTAAGATCTTACAAGAAAAATCTGACCCATCATTACGTATAAATAGATCCTGAGCAGTGGGGCTGGAAGCTTGAGAATACTTTGATGACTCCCGTGATGACAGACATTGCTGCTGCACCACTAAAGTTCATGTGATGCAAGTGCAAGCTTTCGACCAAGACATCTGATAGTGGCTTTAATATAATTTTTCACCAGACAACTGGTGACTTTTTAAATGTTTTGGTTGTTGTGGGATTGCCAACAATGCAGACAAAAACCTGGATGTGGATCGCTTTGTTGCCCACTATTTTATAGCTCTACTAGTAAGTGAATTCTAATGAAAAGTTTGATAAAGAAATAGGTGGAATAAGGACAATGTAATCTGTAGATAGATAGTTATTATTGGTATGTATGTAACTTCTGGTTTAAGAACAAAACGAAGTCGTTACTTCTGATTTTCAAATTTTGATTTTGATAGCGATCACTCGGGGATTCAATGGAAGCGTGGTCACCAGTGGTGGTCTGGTAGCACCTGATGAAGATTCCCCTCCTCCTTCAATCCTTGTATCGCGACTCTCACTACTATTTCTCGATAACACAGAGACACAAGATCTGGTTGTTCTTTGACGTCGTCCTTGGTGCTAAAATTACCTGTTTAAAGTTTTGACATCAAAAATTAAGCCCCTAAATATTTATGATCTTACTGAGGCACTACTAGCACTTTAAGACAGAAATTAACAAGAACAAAAAGTTCAGTAAGTCAGGAATGGGACTTGTACAACTTCTATAAAACACTACACACCAGACAAGTAAATTTTAGTGGGCTTCAAAAGGGGTTATCAGCCAGTTAAGAGTAGTAACATCTATGAAAGTTGAAAGCATTTCAAAATATATATGTTTATAGCTATAAAACTGCATACTCACAAAACAAATAGCCAGCAATAGCTATATGTGACAATCAATTTTTTTCTTCCTGTATTTTTATGTCTGTAATTAGCTGCTAACATTAGTTTCTGTAAGGAATATCATTGGTAGGAAACATCTACAAAATCTTGTACTTAGCAGAAATGCAGTATATGATTTCTTGAAATTATAACCAGCATGTATTTCTTTGCTCGGATAGCGGCATATATTGATGAGCAATCAACCATCTGAGAAGCTGATAGATTCTTTCTATGTGAGTGGTAAAAAATTCTCTTCAGCTTCAAGCTATCAAATTGATCTTAAGAGAAAAAATTGTTAAAATTTGTTTTTTAGTTTATGTACTGGCTGGCTACTCCATCACTAAAATACAGTGTATAGGACTACAACTAAGCAAATACACATAACTAAAATAATCAATTTTATGCAATAAATCAAGGCGTCTATTCTTTTTTCATGACCATATTTACATAGAGAAATTGCCATCATTTTGGTAATATTTTCTTGAATGTTTCTGATTGACTAGATATAGACCTAATTGTATTATATCATAGTTGCTGTGGTAACAGCCATGGATTAAAAATGTTATTCCCGGTAGGTTTCCCGCAAGCATTGTATATTTGCCAGTGATTTTCAACTGTTGACAGTGTAATTTTGACGTACTGAGATAAAATGATATTGAGCAAACTTTTGTCGCTCACTCCTTTAGAGTGTGTACGATGCTCTTCATCACTAATAAAGGAAAATCTATTAATAGCACTGGTAGGAGGATTCTATTGGGATGGCACGGTGGCAGTACTTGAATTTGGAGCAGCAGCTAAACAACGGCAGTGCAGTAGGAAGAATTAGAGGGAATTAGACTATCATTTGTAGGTGGCTGTATCCCAGTATCTCCATTAATACAATCCATTATTTCCTAACAAAAAAAAAATGCTTGTCATTGAGCTTTGAAACTATGATATAAAATAGTTAATCCATGCAATGTCGGGATTATCGTTCAATACGGTTTCGAGATTGGACCAGTTATCAAAGATAATCTCTTTGTGACATGGGTTAACTATTTATTCACTATTTGAAAAAGTTTCAGCCACTTCCAAGGGTCATCATCAGTGCAATAAAAACACAGATTAAAAATACGGAATAAATACAAATTATTTGGTAATAGTATTCATACCCATGTACCTACATGCCTTATATATCCTGCTTTTTATTATTTAAAGTTTTCTTTCATTCTTATTCATATATCAAGATACGGACTACGTGTCTCCTATAGTTTAGGAGGGCCGTATCTCGGAAACCATATTGAGTTGAGGTCTAAAATTTTGCATGTGCTCTTTATACATGGACAGGCTTCAGCATGATTGTTTTAGAGACAAATTATTAAGTGCATTGAGTCTCTTTTACCACTATTTGTGACAAAGCAGCATCTCCAGGCAGGATTCGGTATGGAATTCGAGTGAAAAAAACTAAATGTGAATCTAAACCAGCAACAGATACTAGTGTTGGTGCGTGGATCAGCCCCTTTATGCAATAGCAAAAACCATGCAAGACTTTCTCAGAAAGCTTGGGGGAAGACAAGTTCCTGGTAATACTAGGAGGACTTCACATTGAAATGGATTTGTGTTCAACTATGGGTGAGATCTGCTATGAGGATCTGGGTGGCCTGAATCGCTCACACAAGCTGGCATTACTAAATCAGATGCAGCAGCAACATTTTTTTGAGCATCTAACCCAATGAGAACCTGGCATACATTGCAACAGTCCACAATGATAAACCAACAGTACAGTTTTGGCTACTCACATATAAGTACCAAAAATAAATACGGATGTTCGTAGACTTTTTCACTTTAATACATACTATGCGATTTAACTTGACCACAAAGGTGTGAGAGTTTAATAATGAATGGTTATGTGCAAGTTTATAATGAAGGATTACAGTATATGTTCAAAACTTATGTTAGTTGCAAGATAGACATTATTTATCTTAATTATAGAAACAAATAAAGAAATAATTTATAGCAAAAGTCAGATAGAAAGTGGAGATATATAATGTTATGTATGTACAAACGTTTAAGCCCCGCCCCCCACCCACCCAGTGAATTCACCATCGTCCACTCGAACTAAAAATGTTGTTTACAGTATAAACTTCAAGATCATGCAAAAAAATGAACTGTTACAACAACTTGAAGTGACTGCTGAATTTTGTTAAGAACGAGCACCCCACTATTATCAAGATTCATGATATGTTTGAAATTCTACACAAGACGCTGCTTTACTAACAATTGTGACTATTTGCTGATGCTTTCACTGGTAATGATTTCTGCACTGTTAAAAATGGGGTGTTATGGTACCCCCACCTTAGGGAGTTTGGTGACCCCCCAGTGTAATGTAACACCCAGGGGAGTATAATAACACTCCATTCATGTAGGGGTGTTATATTACTCCCATGGTTAAAGTCAAGAGTACTCAGTAACACCTCAAGGTGTATTAGCACGTATAATGTAATTCATAGATAACCATTGCACTTGTCGAAGTCGTATGCATTTAAAGAAGCAAGTCAAACTTATAGCTAAGTCTTCTCAGGGATCAAGCAAAACCTGAAGACTGAAACGAAGATCAGCCCATCAAGTAATAAAGAACATTCACTTTCACTAATAGACCTTAAATGATTGTATTTAATTATAATATAATTTCTGATTTAATATAATATCATAATATTTTAAACATTATATATATATATATATATATATATATATATATATATGGCAAAGTTCAAAGTCCACGCCCAGAGGCTACTTTAAAATAGTAGCGCGGGTGCAAGAAATTTGGGAGAAAAGACTTTGATGAAATAATGCCAGGAAAAATAAAGGCAAAGAGCTACAAAGACATAAGAGGACAGTCCTTCATAGTTAGGTCTTACAAACTTAGCGGAGTTCATTTAAAAGTTACCTCTGTTAATGCACTGTTTGTCACAGCTTGCTTGCCATTTGTGCTGAAGCACATCACTAGTTATATTGTTTTATTACTAATAGTGTAATTGTTGTGTTGTTATCATTGTTATTATTATGGCAATGGCAACAAGAATAATTATAATTATAATGTAATTAAATAATGGAATACTTTACAATGCATACAATAATGCTATGTTGACATTAATTATTTAAGAGAATCCTGTTGAGGTTGTGTACTGTCAGCTATTTTGAATAAGGTTATATAATTACACCAAAGCTTATTAAAGTGTAGTTTTTGAAGCATCACTGACAACAAAATAATTCCCATCTATAAGTACTGTCTGAGCTATGTTTTCTTACCTTTGCCAAGTAACAAATATTTCTCTTCCACTCATTGCCACCGGAAAAGAAGCAGGTAGTATCAATATTGTTGGCGAGCGAGCGAAGCGAGCGAGACACTATCAGGGGTAACTCAATCGAGATTTCGCTATATTTATTTATCTGTTTATGGGGTACGTGAGACCTCTGTTTTCGCCCGCGCTTCTAATTACGTAAGTTAGGTAAAGCGTTCACAGTGCCAGTATTTTTCAATTAACTAGCTCTGAGAATCCTTAGTGGCGGTGGTAAGTCAATGCGCTCTTTGTCATGGTTATAAGCCGTGCGCAACAGTATTTACTTGAAAATACATTGTCCACTAGACTACCGCTAAGGTAAGTCTGTGTAGGTGCATGTCCATTTGTGTCAAAACATTGTGTGTTACAACCACTACTTAGCTAAAGAATATCACAAAGAAAACGTTTAAATAACGTGCTGTTGTTTTTTTTCCTTCAATTCAAGCAGTTGCAGAGAGTTGTTACTATGGCACTGAAATCCCTTTACCGTGTATGCGAAATTTTAAAAACTGGACCTTATTTTCAGTAGCTTCAGTGTTAGAAGTCAAAGATCACTCATATAAAAATAGTATAGTCTTTAGGCTCGCTCGCCATTTGTGCTCAAAGCACATCACTAGTTTATTTGTATATATGTATGGACGTACGTAAGGCATTTTTGTACTTTGACCCTCCGCGTTTTGTGTTAGTTCGGGTTGCCGCCCCCGTCCAAATTGCACTAAACAGAATCCTCTGGTTTATCGATCAGTACCCGTATCACCCTTGAAATTGAATTGTTTACCTTTTTGAATTCTTTTGCGGGTGCAGTTAAAACTTGAAAACTTAAGGGACTTCCATTTCTATTCGAGTTAGTGGCGATGGTAAGTCAATGCGCTCTTTGTCATGGTTATAAGCCGTGCGCAACAGTATTTATTTGAAAATATATTGTCCACTAGACTACTGCGAAGGTAAGTCTGTGTAGGTGCATGTCCAGTTGTGTCAAAGCATTGTGTGTTACAACCACTACTTAGCTAAAGAATATCACAAAGAAAACTTTTAAATAACGTGTATTGTTTTGTTGTTGTTGTTTTTTCCTTCAATTCAAGCAGTTGCAGAGTGTTAGTTGTTACTATGGCACTGAAATCCCTTTACCCTGTATGCTAAATAAACAAACTGGACCTTATTTTCAGTAGCTTTAGTGTTAGAAGTCAAAATCATTCATATAAAAATATTATAGTCTTTAGGCTCGCTCGCCATTTGTGCTCAAGCACATCACTAGTTATCAATAAGTTGGATGTAAAGAGACTAGTTTACATGGAGTCCGGGCATGCGCGCTCCCCGTGCGCGAGTTTTTCGCGAGTTTAGTCTGGTCCGTGGGGGTCCGATCCGGTCAGTGGTCCGGTCCTGTCCGTGTTTAGTCAGACCCACTCCGCGCGTCCAAATTCCTGCTCGCGTTTACGGTGCGAGAAGTTGTGAATATGTTACTTTCTATTCTCGGCGTTCTTACAGTGTTAGGAACAAGTAAAGGTGAAAGTAAGTTTAGAATTTGTATTGCTTTGTTGAGATTAAGTGCATTCTTTACTCGCCCTAAACATCACAATTAGCTATCTGTAAAATATTGGCCATTCCATTTTTCTAATTGAAATGCTATCTGATGCCATGATTTGCAAACCAATGTTTCGTCAACTTAGAAGCAACCATAATGAGTGCTATAACTTTAGTGAAAAAAAATTCTTATGTAGAACTCCCAACTTACCTGCATTGGTTAAACTTAAAAGTTACCACCCAGTATGAGCAATTCATGACTCACCCTTTGATGATAACAGAAAACCTCCTTGGAACTGTCCTGCTAAGTGTTTATATAGCTGTAAGATAAGTCTGGAGTGGAGTAAGGCTCACCCAGACAGCCTCAACTCAACCGTAGTTTTCAATTATAGTGATTGTGGATTACAAGTAGATTATGCAGACCAATGTAAATGTCTAAGCCATGGGGACATACAGATTCAAGATGGTAAATGAGAGTGTGAAGATCTGCAAATAAAGGGATCGATTGATATTGTTTACAATTCTACGTAAAGTGTTAATTAGTTGCTTGTTTGCTTGCGCAGTTTTAGTTGCTACAACATTCACCAAAGTTATCTTGAAACATTCTCAGTGTTTGTTGATAATGTTTATATTTATGTTAGATATCAAATTAACACTCAACGGGAGTGATTATGCTAACCACAGCATAATTACATTGACAGATATTGGGAAGGATAAATACAATGTTTTAATTTGCTCCACTATAAATTTAAAAGATTGCTGTACTGGCATCAGTCGTGGTCGCTGGCGATATCCTTCTCGTAAGCCAGTCACAGGAAATATTACCAAAGTGGAACCATTCAGAAGGGACAGAGGACCTAATGTCACATACCTGTATCGTAGAGACAATTTACAAATGCCACCTTCTGGAATATATACATGTGAAATAGGAATAAAAAATTCTCCAGTAATCCAGCAACAGATTTTTGTTGGCTTGTACAATGTTGATGAAGGTATAATTTACTAGTGATTCTACCTGTCGCAATTTATTATATACATGCATGTTTAGCAGGTGCTCCTTTCATTAAATCATTGACTTTCAACTCTTCAACTGGAGCAGTAGATAGTATTTCTGAAGGAGGTCCAGTCAGTCGAGTCACATGGAACAGGAATGGAGCACAGTATCAGAATCACCAACAAATAAGAGATAAAGTTTCAGCCATATATTACAACATCCTCTTTATCAACAGCAGCAACCTGTCAGACTACACTGGCTTGTTTACCTGCACAGTCAGCAATAACAGAGGCAGCAAAACTGCTTCAATGACTTTTAAAGGTTCAATATAATGTGAGTTAAAATGATTGTATTGTCACATGTTCTGCCTTTAAACAGCCATAGAAGTATTTCATGAAGAAAGCTACTCAGAATGTTCTATAGCTGACCTGCACTGCTACAGTGACATAACAGTCAGGAGTATAACTTGGTATGCGGAGCAAAACAAACTAATGGAAAATACTTCAAATCAGCAACAACTTACTCTTCATATTCCAAAGGTCACTTCAGACCTCAACAACACTGAATACACTTGTGTGATTCACATTTTGTTGTTGCCACAAGAAATAGAAATAAGTGTAAACAAATCATTTATTTTGAAGGTTGCCATGGATTCTAAATTAGGTACAGTAAGGGCTAAGCTTTCTTACAATGTTTACCTTTCAAGTCACAGTACCACACAATCTAACGACTTTCATGAGCTAAAAATTTTTAGGCAATTTATGATGATTAGTATTTTAACAAACTTTAGTTAGCAACAAAAGATTTTTTACTTTGTTCACTAGCCACAGAATTATGTAAAGGAGTTTTTTTTATCTGTTATGTGTTTTTAAGTGGTATTCAGTTTCAGGTTTAAAAAATTGTTTTTATTGTGGGGTGAACGTTCTATTGTAGCTATATAGTAACTAGTTAACTATGCACAGAGCTACATATTTTGTGAACTCTCCACTGTACAATACAGTGACTTCACATTCAATATTGTTTGTTTTGTTTTTAGTTGTTATCAAGCAATAGTAATACTTACACAGTAATCTAACTAGTTTTGTTTAGATAATTAGACTAACTTAGTTTTAGCTAATTGAAAAAGACGTTTTAACATGATTACTTTCACTTTAAATTTTAGTTGTATAGTTAACTAAAATAACTATTTAATATTTTAATACTGAAGCATCACCTTAACTATCTTGAGCACTAAATTATTTTTTACAACGATGACAAAGCTACAACTTTCATTTATAGTCTACTAGATATATTAGAGATAGAAGGATCTAACAATAACAAGTAACATACTCAGATATGCTTGTGAATACCATTTTATAAATGCTATATATGTGGCATGACCAATAGCAACCAGTCAAGTTTATATTAATGTTATACAGATTTATCGGTGGTTACCATAACAACTATTTGCTCATCAGTATTTGCTGCTGTCGCAATTGGAAGTTCCATTTTAGCTTTTTTCTTGAACAAAAAGAGGTAATAATAGAAACACCAATTCTAAAAGTGGGATACTTTTATTTATAAGATAGTATCCATGTAACTTGATATCACTGTTATTTCAGGAAGCATAAAACTATTCCAGCAGGCCATAATGCCAGCCAAGAACAGGAAAAAATACCCACAGTTGCAGTTGCACCAAACTATAATACAATAGACGACCTTTTACCAATGCAAGCTGACCAGAAATACATGTACGAACTAATGGAGAATTTTACTAAAGAAAATAGTGATGCATCTCAAGACTACGAGGATATGGATTTCAAAAAGAACGCAAGCTACATCAGTGCAGCTCATAAATATACAGGAACAAAAGAATTGTCTGAACCAATGGAAACTTATATTAAAGAAATAAGTGACGAATCTCAAGACTACGAGGATATGGATTTCAAAAAGAACGCAAGCTACATCAGTGCATCCCATAAACATACAGGAACAAAAGAAATGTCTGAATCACTGGATAGGGCTACTTTCCAGTAAACTGTCCCACCCATTTTAGAACTATACAAAGAAAGTGCAGAAAATCACACGTCATTAATTTCAGGAAATGTGGTCAACATCAGGACATGTGCAGGATTCATTGTTTTTGTGTATATACTGTCACACAAGTTAACAAAATCACATGATATTGGGTGGGTTAAATGAGTGTAACAAACAGCTTATTTGGTCCCCCCAATGCTCCTGTAAAGACAGCAGTTATCTAACTGTGAGAATACAAAAACTAACTAGAAGAGAGTTTTCAGGTGGAATAGTTTGAATGAGTAGCTTGTTCATAGACATTTTGTTGCTAAGAACTACTAATACTGCTATCAGCTAATGTGTAGGAGAAAGGATAAGAGTATTTTGGAAGTTAACCAATGGAGTATTTGTAGGTGCACCATTAATATTTTCTGTGTGACAAGATAGTCTGGCATTTACCAACCCATTACCTTTCTATAATATGGTGATATCAGTGTATAGAGGTGGGGATTCATTTTGACTCCTTCCTTCTTTTCACTAACCTTAATAGCTTTATAGTAAATCTAGTGATTGGAGTTTGGTCTTACATTACGTAACTAGGAAGTATAAACTGATAAAGAGATGACATTGCCAGTTTGCTGAAAACTACAAGATTGAAAAACTGTTTTATAATGGCATGAAATAACAAACTTGTGCTATTTCTTTTAGTATTAACTTAGCCTGTCCACACTGAGGATTTATATATTTCACTGCTAGCTACATTATAGAATATTATTAGTTATAGTATAGACATAATGCTGTAAATAAATAAATATGTTATTATGAAAAAAAGTAACACTTCAATCATTTGCTAACAAATCTAAAACCAAAACCATAGCTATCATTAGTTATACCATAAAATTAAGTTCATTTGAAATAAAAATCAGCCAATGACAAGCAGTTGTTTTCACAATGATGAGCACATTATTTTGGACTTATCTGCTTGCTCAATGTTGTATTGATCTGCTGATAAGGTACTACACTTTTGGACCAGGATATTGGTTTGGTTTTGGCTTCACAGTCTTCAGATCATGTGCTAGAGCAATGATATCATGCTGATGTGTGTAGGACAGAACTAACTCTATTACACTAATTATGTTCACATCCTTAATTGTATAGATTGAATTTCTTGTTCCCTCAACTCTTAATTCCTAATTGTATTGATTAAATTTCCTTTCCCTTGCTCTCTATGTACACTCATCATGCATGCCCATGCTTATAACTTATCGGTTTTTGTCTTTTTTTTTTGCAGTTTTTGATCTTGAGTTTTGTTATTGCATTTAGTTTGTTCTATCTCTCTGCTAGCTGACGGTCATCTGTCTGCTAGTCACTATTTTAATTAAACTTATTTATTGTAGTGGGATCCTTTGTTTGTAGCGGCTCTGGCGTATTGTTGGTTGAGTTGGGTTTCGCTTAGCTAACATAGTCAGTAGGCTAATAGTCATCTATAGCTGGCCCCCGCTTTCTCTGTGTTCGTCAGTCCATTGCTATTTGTGGACTATACAGCTATATTTCAATTTCAATATACACTTTCTGTATCAATATAGCTATATATAATATTATGGCTTTACAACTATCTTACCTTTGTCTTTTACAATATTGCCATCTCTAAAGAGCTGCAGAAGGCAAGCTAATAGCTCCTTCACAATTTTGATTGAGACTCAAACAGGTGTAGTTTTCAGCAGCTTTGCTGGTGTTCCCAGTCATTAAACTCTTTTCCAATGTTGAATAGAAAGGACCATCACTTTGTGTTAAAACTTCTTTATTTCAGTATGCAACTTGAACAATGCTGCTACTTTCTAGGAGTTCAAAAAGCAGATCAAATATACCAGAGATAAATAAATGCCAAGCACGCACACCTACACATTATTCAATATATTTTTAATATAATAATATAAACACTGCTTAATACTTGCATTTCAAGTGGCCTGTTTAAAGGTTTCCACTAGCTACAGACAAAGTTGCTGTGATCAGTTTAAAGAGTTTGTAATGTCTGCTCTTGGGCACCTCTCTCTCTCTCTGCTATAGAAGCTGAATTAACTCCTACTGGTGATATGGCACCACACAGTTGTGATATCCATGGTAATTAAACAATTGAAATGTATATAGCTCCACCACTGTGCTGTATATGCGTACTGTGAGCTCAACAGAGACCATATCACTGACATAAGAACTCATATCTCCAGACATAAAGATCTCAATGTCCACTATAAAACAAGTAACAGAGTAAAATAAATATATTAATTAAAATTGATCTTAATTACTTGACTTGCATTTCCACTATTACAGAGATGTAATCCCTATACATGTCCAAAGCTGTTATGAAAGATTGACATGCTATCACCAGCCTAAACACCTAAACCAGAGCTTTTTTTGTTGTTGGAGTTAGGATGTAATGTGTTCATAAGCTGCAAAAAAAAAGTTGACATATAACTTGCATGTCATTTATCACCACCAAACTTAATCCCCTGCTCAAGCTTATATCTTCAGATATGGCCACACCATAACACACAGAGTACTACTGAGAGACATAAGATATGTTCTCTGTTTATTACAAACTTGCTTACGTCTCGTGCTGCTTAATTATGCCTGCCACTTTAGCTATGACGCTAGGAACACTAACTAAAGAAGCAGGCATAATTTTCTCTTCTCCATTGTTCAGTGAAATAAAGAATGCCATTCTCTCATCTGCTGATTTTCACTAAGAATCTTGATGCTCAGGATTTGAATTATCTATAATGTATATCTTTCATTAATTATTTATAGGTACACATACACACCTCCTCAGAATCCTCAGCTTATTCCATAGCAATGATAGGTCAGCCTTCACATGCCTTGCTGGGATAATTGTTTGAAAATAAGATTGGTGAATTTCTTCCTTCTCCTCCTGAGTGAGTAGTGCCTTGTCAGCTTCCAACAGAAAGGTATCTCCTTCAATGACTACGGAGTATATTCATCCAACCTCATTGTAGCAACACGCTGACATGCCTTGCCTCTTTGAACATGGCATTGACTAGTATCAAGATGAAGGGCTGAATATTGAGTTATATTTAATCTACTTTGTAAATGTTAAGTTATCAAAAACCCAAGTTGGGACTTAGACAACAGTTTGATTTCCACTGCACCAAGAATTCTGTTGTATGATTTCTATAGACAAGATGATCCTGTAGCTTTAATCTCTGGTGTTGTGGGGGTGTGATAGGTCTTGCTAGTCATCCTTGGTGGTGATCTTAAGCAGAGAAACAAGTATTTGATGGAAATGTTCTTCACAATTCCGTACAGGCGAGTTCTATCCTAGGAAGCATGTATAGTTACACAGTCTCTCTAGTAGATGATTATAGGTCATCCAATAGAAATATTATTACAGGGTTATGGACAGTTGGGTGTAATGGTTGCTACAGCAAGAGCAAGAAAGATATGAAGAGCACTGCAACAACTGTCCAGGAAGATAACTGCTATAGAATTGGTTGGTTTAGAAAGTATGTGCAAATAGACAGCAAAAAAATTTTTTTTTTCCATGACAGAACTTGGTGTGTGATGTGTGGTAGTGTAAAAGTCTTCCTGTAGTTCCTCTGTCTGGCCAATTAGCTGTCAGCACACACAAGAAATGGCAAAAGTACATAAGTAAAATAGTTGCTGTATGATGTTCACAAGTGTTCAAAGGCCTGAACAGCAGCTTCTAACATCCATTGCAAAGTCAGCTAGTAAAAAATAAGAACAAAAAAGAAGCGCCACCACAATGCAGGTGAGTAATGGAATAGTTAAGCTTAGTTTACAAGCATAAAAGAGAAACTCTAGTAGCGTCGAGTGCTGTTGTAATGCAGTGGAAAGATGAGCAATACGAGCGTTAAATCCTCGCTCGTTTATCTGTGCTTAAAGTCAGTGTCTTGAGATTTGGAACCATCCCTTTGCAAAATTCTAAATCAGCCACTTACCCTTATGCTACCTATGTTCCTCAGCTAGTCAGGAGTAAAACAAATTTTTACCTTTACATTCTGTCCAGTCAAGCAAATCCTTTATATGCCACGTGGTAGATTACGGAAATGATACTGTCAGTCTTCTCGCGATTTACACCAGTTTGAAGGTAAAGGTCGCATAAAGTTTATTAGTAACTCCTCCCAATAAGAGCGAGTTGCTTTTTACATACCTAACTAGTGAGAAAATGGGTTCTTTATTGTTCAGAGGTGTTAATAGAGCCGCAAAATCTTTGGCAGCAGACACGGGGCAGTCGATGGCGGCAATAAGAGAAGATGTACGAGAGATAAAGGAACATCTACTCAAGGAGGCTTGGCCTAGACTAAACGAGACTCTTGCAGATGTGCAGGAACTTGCCCTCACTGGAACATTTACAGTCAAAGTGGCAGCTCTTGTTCTGTTTATCATTGCTCTATTTTTTCTCAAAAAGCAACTAACCTCTCTACAATGGTACAAAAATGCAGCCCAGTATCGTTCAAAATCATATTCTGTTAGCCACAGCACTACAGATCTGGTTACATCACTAGAGAGTGTCTTCCTTCACTTCATATTTTGGATTTGTTTGCTGATGGCTCTCGTATTAGTTATTCATCTTGTTCAGGAGATATTTCATATCGCCAACATAAGTCATTTTTGGCCAGCAAATATTCCTTTTATTATAATAATACCATCCCTAGCTACAGGAGTGGTAATCTTGCAGCACATGGCAGATATAGCACGTACTATAGCCAACAAGGTGATGTTGCTTGTCTATTTTCTCTTCGTACTTCCTCTCACCTTGACGTTCCATCCGATCTCTGTTGGGATGAACTATGCCCAAACATCTTTGCTAGTGTGCCTGGTTGTTTTTATTACTGGCCCCGCCCTCTATTATGTAATTGCTGTTTTCCCAGTGTGTTATATTTTGCAAGTTTTCAAGTTGAAGTTGCCTTTAGTGGAGTTTTTGCTACTGGCTTACTTGGTCTTCTTTGCCACATCTATCGTGATCAGCATCATGACAGAAGTATTGCTTAAAGTGCTCATAAAACCTTTATGGAGCTTTATGTCAAGGAGAAGCATGTAAAGTTTATATGAATTTTTTTTTATTTTGTAGCCAGACAGAACTTCAATCAATGTGTAAGTAAACATCTGTAATTTGTAGACGTCAATTTCACTATCATATACATAGCATTTTCATTCTGTATTGTTTAAAAAAAAAAAAAGCTTGTGGAAGAGAGAGAATATATCTAATGATATGCTAACTCTAGTAAAATTACATAAGTCTTTCTGCATAATGAATAACTGACATGCCTTTATTTCTCCCCTTATTTTAATAACTGGAAGACTAGCTAAGTGGAAATATCATCAAAAAGAATGTGCTCTTAGCTATCACACCTCTATCAGCAGCAACCTCCCTGAAATAACCTGAATAATGCTGGCCTGTAGCTACTATCCTAAATAACTGGTACCTTTTATCTTACTAAATAGCTGACTATATACACGAGGGTCCGGTGACAACTTTATCTATTCAGGACTACTAAGCAAATAGAAAACCAAACAACCAAGCTCTGATGCATTGCTCACTGCGACTAACCCCAATGTTCTGCATTTCTGAGTCCTTGCAACTTTTTAACAACACAGATAGAGTGTTAAATAACCCAAATTGTATAAAAATGAAAACGAATTGGAGTGAAGGGCTGAATCCAGTACCAATTGTAATTTTGCAACCATTGGCTAGCTACATTTAAATTGCGCCTCACACATGTTTTCATACATTTCAGGAAACATTCACATTTCCATGTACATGCAAAAACAAAGTCTGATTTACAATTCGGAAAATAATCGGACCTCTGGCAGATGCCCCCCACACTCAGAGCCAAATTTTATTAGACAAGACTATGAAGATGACCTCAACTACCAGAAGAACAGTTGCTACCCTCAGTTCTTAATTAATTCATAACTTGACAGGGACAGAATTAGCATTTGAATTATTGGAGTTTGAGTTATTAGAGTTTCTAACTTCGCAATTATAAGCTACTCTTAACCCTCCTCCCATCCCCACCCTACCTGTTCATTACTCAGAGAGAATGTGGAGATGTAAACATGTTCACATTATAAATCTTTATTTGAATATAGCTAGATGAGCTTGCTCACTAGACCATTTGTGCTGAAGCTTACCATTAGTTTTACAATAAGGATATGTAGTAAAAATGTAACACTATGGCATTACATACAATTTATTGATGTGATCACAGCAATGAAAAATCAATGACTACATTAATAATAAAAATAGCTAATTGTTTCTTTTATATATATACTGTTAGTGATCCAGAATTATAATCATCTTCAAAAAAACTGTACAAACAACAACAACAACAACAAAAAGAACAGGAAAAATGCTCAAAATTTGTTATTAAGCCCAGCAGCTATTAGAGTAATAAAAACCTCTGCAACACTAAGATGGATGGATAGCCTTTATGGCCTTGGTTGTTGTTGTTTTTGTTGTTTTTTTTTGGTTGTAATTCTAAATATTGCTCTGGTTTATAGAGCGACACATTAAAAATACATTCCGGGCTTAACCAATGTTCTATTACTAGCATAGGTCCCAACTGTCCCGATTTTCATGGGACACTCCCAATATCTTACCTTTTGTTCTACCGTATACAAGTCAATGTCCCAACTGTACCTTCAAGTTTATGATATTACTCATCAAATTCTAAATTAGTTGAGTGCCAGGAGTAAATTTTTGCAAAATTAACAATAAATAATGTGTAATTGTTTGGACCTTGTAAGAGCCCGAGCACAGTATTCCGCGAAGGACCAGACTCTACGTGTCCCTATGGCGCAAGCTGACCAGCCTCAACCGCTGTCACCTACGGCAATTGCAGTCTCAGTCGGCCAACCCAAAAGTGTGCACTTTAATTGGAGATGGTTCGGCAAACACATAGAACCAAGAAAGGATATAATTTTACAAAATATAGATAACAAACGATGATATAGAACTGTGGTTTAAGAAGGCTCATGAATAACATTATGCGGGTAAGTACCGACAAAATGTATATAGGTGATAATTGTTCCATGTTCTTGGCAGCCGTGTGGGGCCTGCCCACATGGCTGGTACTGTTCAGGTTAGCAGGCTGAGTCCTGAACACGTATAAACAGTTAAATTGTGACTAACTCGATTGGAGAAGGCTCAGGAGTGGTTTTGCTGCGAGTTTTATTGCAATGTCGCTGAATTACCAAAACAGTAAGGGCCAAGAGAGAATCCATTTTTATAAAAATTGGATTAATAAATTTCCCAGCATTGGCTCTAGCTTGTATTTAGTTATTTTTTTAAGATATCTAGCTAATAATTTGCTGTTGATGTTGTCTGTAATTAAATAGTCAATCTTTATGCAAAGCACAGTGCTTGTGTTTATGACATTAGCATCTTACATGGTGGAAGAAACGATATTGTGAACTTCCTGACAACTTATTAAAAAGCAATCATATTTGTACCATGCCATTTATCATAATAACTGATACATCACTCATAGTTGGGACCTACTGTATGTACTAGTCAGCACTAATTGCCCCCGTCAGCAGAAAGGGCAACTGGTGGCAACATGCTTATTTCTTGCCTGATTAGACTTCATAACATGCCTGTTAGCTTGGCTTGTATCCAATGAAATCATTGTAAGCCTACACAAATCTACCTTGTAACATGTCCAAACTATAACGTATACATAATTGGGGTGAATTTAATCATTAAAAGTTTCGAAAAATTGCTTTCATAGTTTAAATACTTGATTTGTAATATATTGAAGGAGTCAGCATAAGATCTCATCCACTAGCAGTCAGAACTGTTACATTATAACTAACACTATTTTATATCATGACAATGATTTGTTACTGGTTTCTGTGGTGAATACCGGATCTTTACTAAATAAGTGTTCCACATTTAAATGATCAGCATATCAAAGTCACAATCAAGTTTAAATGGAGATATCTATTCACTTGTACTGTTCAATTGAAGTTCTTCAGCTATCTATACATGAGTATTCTATAACAACAGAAACAAACACAATTCTCACCAGTATTCCTTGGACTTCAAATGCTCGATGATAGCTTCTTTAACTGCTGACTTGCCACTCCCACTGTGGATACCTTGCCCAGTAATGATGTGATACTCATGAACTAAAAAAAAAAAAATAATAATAATAATAATAACAAACATGTTGTAGCTAAGTTAATTAAAAAAGAACAACAACCAAAAAACAACAACCAAAAAACAACAACAAGCAAACTAGTGGTGTGCTTGAACTCAAACAACGAGCGAGCAATTGTGCACAAGTACTTCAAACACAAGGTAACACACTTTCATATTTTTTTCCATTACAAGATTTTACGAAAAAAATAACAAAAAAGAAAAAGGCTACATTTATTTAAGTTTGTGTGAAGTTAATGTTCTAGCTCCACTTCACCTAGCTTAAGAAGGCATTTCTAAAAGTACAAGTATGTAGCCATTGACTATTTACAAATTCAAAATTACTTTTGTACCTCAAGTGAACACAAAAAGTAAGGGTCAAAGTACAAATGACACACGTATATCTACAAATACATAAAAACTAGTTGTATGCTTCAGCACAAATGGCGAGCTAGCTAGCCTAGCTAGCTAGCCTAGCTTACTTGATCTACCCATTCAATGACGACGAAGACAAATGGCGAGCTAGCTAGCCTAGCTTACTTGACCTACCCATTCAATGACGACGAAGATAAAATAGTGCTGTTGGGTCCGCTATGCTTTTACAAAAGAGTTCAGGTGCTTAGATCTGCTCCAAGACTACATGTAACTTGCTTTTCAAAGCCAGCAACTCATATGGTGGACAAGTTCATTACTTTGTTATTTTATAAAGACGCTTTACCAACTCATGTAATTAGTGCCGTGGGCAAAAAAAAAGGGTCGCACATACCATAGAAATAAAGCAAATAATACTATTAATATAAAATAAATGAACACCATGGAATCCTGACTATGTAATCCCTGTAAATGTCTCGCTTGTCAGCAAATATAACCAATTTTCAATTGTGTTATCAAAGACAGTTTCTTGCTTGTTTTTTTGCTTGCTTGCCAATACTGCATCTTTTACAATGCTTGAATAAACAAATTAGCTCATGTACATGTATTTTAAAAAGTTGTGCAAGCCTGAATGAATATTACATTGTTTAATTAAAAAAATTCTTCCACAATTTTACATACCATAACATGTATGTCAGTTGCCATATAAATCTAATGGTACCCAAGTTATAAAATTAAACAAAAAAGTTATAACTTAATACGCTATTTTTTAATGGCATACCCAAACATACGGTTCAATCCCTTTGCTTTGTCCAGTCTTTCTTTGACTACAAATAACGCTTCGTCTACTGTAAGCCCATGAAGATCTACTGCATCTTCTCTGCTATTCATGGGACTGATACCAAACAAAACAATGGCTGACATTTAAGACAACCCATTGACTACCTCCTCAAGAACCCAACCACATATTTATGCAATATATCAACTTTTTCACAATCTTTTGATATAACCATGCAGACAAGTGGGGAGCTGCTCCAGTGCAACAACAACCACACAACCATTTTAAAAACTCTGAAATTGGAGAGGAATAATAGACCTGTGCTGTTTTAATCATCTGTGCATAGTAGAAATAATATCCTGCATGTGGTTCATTCGGTAACCCGAAAAAATTAAAAACAAAATAACAAACAATACATAAAAACAACTTACTTTTGACTAAGAACATAATCCACTCCTTTTTTTGTAGCAGCACATTTTTCCCTTTTATGCTTGCATCCCTACATTTATAATACTGGGTACTAATAACCTTAGTGACCAAACCAAGAGCATAATTCCTCTTATTCTGTACAGCTTTCAAGTTTACTTGTATAGACACTAACACTATGGAATGGGATTCTTTTGCAAATAAATTCATATAGCTGCTCCTCAAGAATATTTAGCTCACAATTGATTGGCAAGTAAGAGGAAATTAGTTATCAAAAAGGATAGTATTTTAACTTGACTATCGAGTCAATGCCGTATTTTTGTCAATCGCATTACTTTCAACCTCAGGTTCCACTTATGTATCTTTTGTTGTGTGTATCTAACTGTAACTTTAAGTCATTGTAAATGGCAATTGTCTTCCTTATCCTTTAGTTTTGTAATTATAATATTTGTAACATATTCACAGAACTTTAGTATTTTTTTCCCGAAGGTGCAACTAGTGGAAGACTTACTCCTGACTAACACAAAGAACACATCACTCGCCCACACATGCAGGAAGAATCGAGAATCTTTGACGTGGTAATCCGCCACCTTCTAACACCTATGTACGAAGCTTCATCATTCAGTATGATCAATAGCACGGGTAACCGTGCTATGATCCCTAATAGTACAGGTTGCCTATGCTATCACTCGCTCATAGTAGTAGGCCAGCTTTTTTTTAATCCTTTGCACCACTGTAGCTACAAGGCTAAAGTACACGCATGCACACTTACCCGTACAATTTGACTTAGCTACCGTGGTATTTCTTAGTTGACTCAGCTACCGTGGTATTTCTTAGTTACGTGCTGTTTCACTTTCTTAATGCGATTTCAACTGAATAGCGATTTTCCCCATGCATTTTTGAATGGGGAATTTACGTGCCGTACTATTAGCACTTAAAAATTGCTCAAATCAAATGCCTCAGTGCTTAGTTTCAGCAAGAACAATGGATTTCACATGGATTGATTTATAGTTATTGCGAGAGTTTAATTCAAAGTTGACAATTCATGGCTGCATATAGTCTGGCATAGCCAGACTCTTTACCATACTGCTACACGGAGAAAGGTCTAGGGACAAACCGTGCACCTTGGCTGTTCAAGAGGAATGTGGTGGAGGTTCCCTGATTACTTTTACCGGCGCCCACAGTTTGCAGGACACAGTTACCCACACACAACCACAGTGCATTAGCGCATTCACAGTAGTCACAAGCGTATTGAATGTCGAGGAACACAGGCTCTCTTATGCTCACTCACGAAGGATGCCCACTCATTGTAACGAGGCTTGTCTAGGAGACAGCCAAAAGATCCTGGCAGTGACCTTCAAAAATGAAAACGTAGAAATTTCATGTTCACAGTTAGTACTAAAAATTTTCAAATTTCTCCCTTGCCCCCCCCCCCCCCCCCCCTTGTTAATGCAGCACTGCTGCTATCGACTACACCATGTGATATATTTTGACCTACCAGTTTAAAGTATTTACGGGAACTTTCTTGATCCGTACATTTTTTAGCATCAGCAAAGTATTTTTTCATTAGCTTTTGATGCTTTGAAGCCTTCTTCCTGTGCTTGTTATAGTAGTAATTGATGTGCACGTTGTAACCTTCGCCATCACAGGTTGTGGAGCAGAAAGACCTCAGTTGCCACGGCTGAGGAATAAGTAGTGAAGTTTTGGGCTGCGCAGCTCCAGGGACACCCCTTCCCCGCACAGTTATCTTCGTACCCACTGCCCATACCACGACTACGCGACGACTATACATTCCTTGAAGGTAAGGGTCGCCTAATAAGAAGGCAGCGCGCGTTTTAGATTATCGACCTTTACCTTTAAAATTGAACAATGTTGTACAGCTTTGTAAAATGCTGTGAATGTTATAACAAATGAAGAGATGAATAAGGTATATTTACTACAGCTGAAAAAAATGTAGCAAAGTATTTTAAAATGTGATTTAAAAATAAATGATTATTGAGTAGAAAAAGAAGTTCTTCAATGTCTTGTAAAAAATACCGTCAACGATCCAGGGTTGTGTTCATCTTCACTGAACCTGTACAGATTGATACACAGCATAAATCATGACGTGGTAACAAGTTTTTAATCAGCTTTTACTCTCTTATTTTAGTTCAACCCTCATATTATCACTCAAGGCATCACAATATATTAGGCTGTTCAAGGGACGCACAACATTCCATCTATCTTTCCTTACTCCCCCCCCCCCCCCCCCCCCCCCCCCCCCCCACACACACACCTGGTGAAAGGAAGTCTAGCTGGCTGCACCCCATATCTGGCATTACACGCAGTAATATATTCTTTGGCAGCATTAAAGCAACTTACTCTCAAAATTATTTGACTGATCATTACTATAAATGCATGACCAAACAGTTTAAGGTTCCATTACCATTTTAGGATCAAGAAGCCGTGGTGATTTTCATAACAATTGCATCCTCCATATTACAAGTGTAAGGCTTTAGATAGCAGCTGCATCAGTGTATTTCAACTGTAGCCATAATACACTTATGTTTACGTTTCACAATAAATTCCTCTTTTGGAGTAACTTTGACATGAAGCCAAAATGAGGCTAATATATTTTAACTTGTATAGAAAAGCAGGTGCAACACACTATAGTCATATTGTTGCGGAATTAGTCACACAAAATCCTATTCTAATTTTTATCTTCGCTATTAGACACCCAGTTTGCTGACATTGCAAGAGGTGAAAGAGTTACGATTGCAAACTATCAAGACTGCACTTTTGAGGCATGCACACACATCCACACCTACACACACACACACACACACACACACACACACACACACACACATTCTCTTGCAACCTGCTAGAGGTTATGCACACCTGGCATGTGAACTAAGCAGGCACTGTGAGCCATGCAAGCAAAGCTCCAGGAGCTGGGCTAGGAACTCGCAGGCAGGAGAACAGATCTTTCCTCACAGCAAATGGTGTGGGCACCAGAAGTCCCACCTGAACCATTGTTGTTTCATGAGAAAAAGCCTTGAATTTGCATCCCAGCAAATGCCAGGTACCCAATCACAGCTGGGTGGACTGGTGGGAGGCAGATGGAAAACTACATGGAAAATTGGCTGAGTGGAGCTTGAACTCTGGGACATCAGGCCCTGAGCCAAGAGATGCAAAATGCAAATTCTCTTGCTGCAGCTTGGCAGAGCCTGGATGCCTGTGCATTAAACAGGCACTATGAACCGTGCAAGCAAAGCTCCTGGATCCCGGCTAGGAACTCGCACAAGAACTTACCTTTCTCACAGAACGTGGTGGGACACATACCTTACACACAACACGGCAGCACACACACACACACACACACAAACATACACTACATGTATGTACAGAAACCTACCAGTATTGTTCGGTGCTCAGGAACTGCTTGATCCTTGGCTTTATCTTGGGCTGGTTATCTTTGCTATGTATCCCGCGCCCAGTGATGATGTGGTATTCTTGGACTATGATGAAAAAAATATATATATAATAATAATAGCAACAATAATAATCCTTTCAGAGCGAAAATCCATCTTTATAAATAATTTCAAATTTCCACATAACATTTACTTCCTCTTACATTTCCTGTTACTAAGTCTGAATTGGCTTTAAAATTATTGTAATATTTCGTTTCAGCATTTGCAGCAATAGCACTGGCACACCATTCAAAGTGTATGACCAACTTTTTATAGCAAAAATCACACAAGGCGCGCGTACTGGTTTCCACGGCAACATCATCATGACATCAGCACATTGCATGATACTTGAACCAAGCAAGAAAAAAAATTGGGGGGTAACTTCTTTGTTTTTCAGGGATACAAAACCATTTTCAGCAGAGACAAAAAACAAACAAACAACGATCTTAATAGAATAGTTATAGGCGCTGCCTCAAAGGAACTACCGTTTTAGAGTCCCAAAGGCCTGAGGCTGTAGTGTCCCAAGCAGCGTGCCCTTCAATATGTTGGTAGGAACAGTTGCTTTGTTTTCAATTAGCTACGTGCTGCGCAACCGTCGTGAACTATTGTGCTAGGCCTTAGGGTCCCTCAGGCCCTAAATAGAGCCCTCACTGCTCGAGACTCTTCAATAGTAACTCCTCTGAGGCAGAACCAATAATTTTGTTTAGTTTATTTTATGGCTGCAGTGATATGTTGCATTACTAAAGAAACGGTTCCTCTATACTCTGGAAGCTCTACAATGACCATTGAGAATCCTTCTCCTGTACAAGTGAAATGCTACAGTACAAATGATAAGAGAGCTTGGTCAGCTTCATTCAAATAAGAACTTCATTTTAAACAATTTGTAGCTATACACATTTTCAAATTAGAATTACAGAAGGACTAATCAACGGAGAGATTACTATCCACACATGAGCAGATAGACAGGGAAAAATGTCTTTTTAAAGTCTTTTTATGAATGTAAGCAACTCATAGCTGGATTTGGCATTTGAAAGTAAATAAAAATCTAGCTCTGCCAAAGCCTGAAAGTCTTTCTTATGTGTTCATTAATTTCATTACTCCATCATTTGCACTTCTAATATTTCACACACACACACACACACACACACACACACACACACACACACACATGTATAATATATGCAAGTTCTCTTGCAACCCGGTTATGCTCACCTGGCAGAGCCAGGATGCCTGTGCACTAAGCAGGCACAGTGAACCGTACAAGCAAAGCTCCTGGAGCCGGGCTAGGAACTCGCAGGAGAACAGGCCTTTCCCTCACAGCAAGTGGTGTGTGCACCATAAGTCCCACCTGGACCATTGCTGTTGCACAAGAAAAGGCCTTGAATTTGCACCCCAGCAAATGCCAGGTACCCAATCTCAGCTGGGTGGACTGGTGGGGCTGGTAGGAGGCAGATGGAAAATCATTGCCAGAGTTGGGCTTGAACTGGGGGCCTCAGGCCCTGAGCCAAGGACACACACAGCCACTACATGTATATAGTACTTATTATATGAGTCAGAGTGTGATATGGCGAAATATTTCATGAGCAGGCTAATTTATTTTGAGCCAGAGGCGAGTTAAAATAAAGCCTGAGAGTGAAATATCTAGCCATATCACTCCCGATGAGTGTAATAAGTGGTTTATTCTTACCTTTGATATCTTCACTGCTGTAGTTAGTACTAGAGGACCGGTAACTCACAGGTAAAGTTGGTTGTAGGGGCTACTCACACCCCCAGCTGATATTTTAGCAGCAGTGCTCTAACCTGGTTGAGTACGCTACACCAGAGGGAGATAGCTGTAAAAACCTGGAAAATGGACGACAAGTTTGGCCGTTACTACAACTACTAGGGTACTGAGCTTGCTGCAGTATAGCGTGAAGTGGTCATGTACCTAAAGATACCATTGTGAAGATGGTGGAATAAATATATTTATTCCACCACAGATATATTCACAATGGTATCTTTAGGTACACGACACCTGACACCGTGAAATAACTCCCTTTTTCAAGTTGTTATTTCACACTGTACTGAGCAAGCTCATTACCCCTTTTGTTACAGCAACCGGCCAAACTTTTCAATTTTCTAGGTTTATACCAGTTACCTTCCTCCCTCTCATGTACCCTACTCAACAGGGTTAGAGCAGCTGCTAAAATATATGCTGGGGTGTGTGGGTAGCCCCTTCCACCAGCTTTACCCTCAGTTAATCAGTCCTAGTACTAACTACAGCGGTAAAGATATCTAGTGTGGAATAAACCACTTATTACACTCTGTGGGAGTGATATGGCAAGATATTTCACTCTCAGGCTTTATTTTCACTCGCCTCTGGCTCTTGAAAATAAATTAGCCTGCTCATGAAATATTTCTCCATATCATCACACTCTGACTCATGTGATATGTACTATATAATATACACAATGCATATACAAATATGTATGACATGTGATCACTTCCCTACTAGGCTACTACTTGACTACCACAAAGGAAGAGAATGATGATGGCTAATTCTATCTAGGGTGGTTTGAAAAAGTTTGTGATGAACATTACTCCAGTACCTACTATGTATGAGCTCTTTACAAATGGATACTAAGGTTTACGATGTCAAAAATTTCAAATAATACACCTTCCAAGAGGTTCCCAGATAAAGAATCAAAAGAGTATAATATGAAAGAGATTTATCGCAAAATAGAAAACTTACTGTTGAGAGCCTTGGCTATATCTAGCCTATCTCTGACCACTTCAACTGCTTCATTCACTAGAAGCCCATGAAGATCCACGGTGTCCACGCTTTCATTGATGGGGCTAAGTGAGAAAGAGGATGAAAATTAAAATTAAAAGAACCTTGCCAACTTCCACAATATTCCCCGGGCCTCCTTAATTTATCTCACCAAATTATCTTGGCCCAGTCCAACTTTTGTTTTTTTGTTTACCTGTGTATCACCACTTGCCTGATTTCTAATGTACTCCTTAACTCTATCCACTAATGTCTATATTATATTCTCCTCTCTTTTCCAGCGTAGCAGTTGGGTAAAGGGTCTGGCCCCACGAGACTATAATGTCTATGTTATATTCTCCTCCCTGTATTCTGATGATAATGTAAGACTCACTTTTTACTGAGAACAAACTCCACTCCCTCCTTGTGAGCAGCTATCTTTAGTTCCTTGTATTCCTTGGCCTTGGCAAAAAATAAATAAATAAAAAATCAATTAATAAATAAATAAAGTAATTAATAAATCTTTAAAAATAAATAAATTAATAAAAATCAATTAAGTAATTATAACAACAACTACAATGATTCAAAACTGAAAAGCTACACTACCATTATGATAATAAGCTATATACATGAAATGAATCTATAATACCTGGAGCCACTATCAGACTCACCGCACATCCTCACTCTGACAACTACCAACAGGAGTAAATGAATCAATTAATATGAAATTAAATTTAAGAAATATAAATTTTTCTGGCAAACTGTGTTTGTACTTTTTTATTTTATTTTATTTTCCTGGAATAAAGGTGCATGTACAATAGGACTCACTATATTTACCAATGATAGACTACACACATGCCCATAAAAAGAAATTAGAACATAGCTGATGTAGTTGACAGAGGAACTTTGAACTGTTTAGGTCATTTAGAGAGGAACACTGTTAACTTAGATCCGGTTGCTATATTGTTACTAGGTGTACTAACTTGGTAAGTGTGCACTATTTTTTGCCTTTAGCCATTTCTGCGAAAATGCTGATAAACAAAGTTGCTAGTGGCAACTGGGCATGCGTAAACGGGATCTAAAATAGTTAGAGCATAAGCGCTTAGGTACTGGTGGATTTAGTGCACTGAAGCCCAAGGGCCGTAGGCCCGAGGGCTGTGTGCATTCTAAATCAGTTAGGCACTGCGCAGCCGTAGTGAACTACGTAATTGGCGAGCGAGCGAGACACTTACAGGGGTAACACAATCGAAAATCGGGGATGTTTATTTATTTATTTATTTGTATACATGTATACGTACGTAAGGCATTTTTGTACTTTGACCCTCGCGTTTTTGTGTTAGCTATGTGGTCGACCCCGTCCCAAATTGCACTAAACAGAATCCTCTGGTTTATCGATCAGTACCCGTATCACCCTAGAAATTGAATTGTTTACCGTTTTGAATTCTTTTGCGGGTGCAGTTAAAACTTGAAAACTTAAGGGACTTCCATTTCTATTCGAGTTAGTGGCGGTGGTAAGTCAATGCGCTCTTTGTCATGGTTCTAAGCCGTGCGCAACAGTATTTACTTCAAAATACATTGTCCACTAGACTACCGCGAAGGTAAGTCTGTGTAGGTGCATGTCCAGTTGTGTCAAAGCATTGTGTGTTACAACCATTACTTAGCTAAAGAATATCACAAAGAAAACTTTTAAATAACGTGTAGTTTTGTTGTTGTTTTTTTCCTTCAATTTAAGCAGTTGCAGAGAGTTGTTACTATGGCACTGAAATCCCTTTACCGTGTATGCGAAATTTAAAAACTGGACCTTATTTTCAGTAGCTTCAGTGTTAGAAGTCAAAATCATTCATATAAAAATAGAATAGTCTTTAGGCTCGCTCGCCATTTGTGCTCAAGCACATCACTAGTAGTTAGAGCATAAGCGCTTAGGTACTGGTGCATTTAGTGCACTGAAGCCCAAGGGCCGCCGAGGCTTTGTGCACTAAATCCACCAGTACCTAAGCGCGCATGCTTACTTTAGCATTGTAGCTGCCAGCTGTTATCTCCAGATCTAACTCTACCGTGGGCTGCTCTGCAGTAAGCAGTAAAGCTAGCTATGGTAAATTCCTGGGACATTACAACCTAGGGCCTTTGGGACCCTAAAAAACAGTAGTTCCCTCCGAGGCAGCTCCTAACTATTAGTGTACCTCTCACATAATAAAATAGATGCTAGTACAATGAAAACACAATTATTAGGACAGCATGTGTGTTGAATTTAAGAATTTTGATGAATCCTTATATATGTATTATAGTGCTGTAGTGTACTTTATATTATCAACATGAACAATACTGTATCTATTGTTACATAGTGTAGTTGCAATATGAACATTTACCAATAAGTCAGTCCGACTATATAAAATGTTACAAGTTGTCACTCATTACCAACCTACTAATTAATATTTAAATTGTACAACTCTAAATTGTACAATTGATGACCTTCCTCAGCAAATTTTCTACGTCTTCATATGTAATCTTTGAAAGTACTGGGGGCAACCACTAATAGATAAATGGGCAATTCCATGTATTGATTGGTTGCTGGGCAAAAATAATTATAGCAGGGGAATATCCTATTGAAAGGAGAGGTTGGGGTGGGTAATGCTGTAAAAAAATGACTCTTCCTAAAAGGAGTAATTTATTTAATAAGGCCTGCATGTCCATCAACTACTTTGTGATTTCCATGCCATTAAACATCTTTGCACAAAAGGCTTGAACATTTCAAACTCTAAATTAGACAATAAGTTAGCACCATGTGACTACATAGTTCGACAAGCTTCCCTAACACTATTGTATAGCTAGTTACTACAGTGAATAGTATGGATATAGAAAACTGCAACCCCAGTATAGGCCTTCTTCTGAGTTATTAAACTAAGTGTTCGGTCTCATTCTTGTGCATTAAAAAAATACAATACACTAAACACATCGCAAAAATACTGATGGATGTCACTTGTGCAAGCAACTATGTACGTTTGCTCGCATATCTGCCATTTTCCAAGATTGGTTTTATTCTTGTATCAGTTCGCTTGTTATTTGCTTCTTTTTTTTTTATATTCACATGTATGGTCTATTAAAAGACCTGTTACCAACTCGCACATTCCAAATGAAACATACCATGTACATTATCACCATGGACACACCAACACCAACCTCTTTCTCCTCCTTCCTCCAAATAGAATATTCCCCTGTTGTAATTATTTAGACCAATATTATTATTATTATATGTATGTATAATAATCTATATATAATATATGTCACAGATGCACCTAAATAGAACATACCTTCTCACGATATTGCCTGGCTTTCTCATACTCCCTCTGCTTGGTTGCTTCTCTAGCTTTAGAATAGTACTCCTTCATGAGCCTGTTGTGTTTGGCTGCATCCTCCCTGTGCGAATTAGCGTAATAATCAACATGTACATGACTGTGACTTTGAGCTGATCTATTTTCATCATAAATTGGTCCATTATTTTCAGGAGAAGTTGGATAGACCTGGATTGGCCTTGGCTGTGGTGGTTGTTCTAGATAGTCTACGGCTTCCCATCCTTCTTCAACGGGTTCCTGCTGCTGCTGTTGCTGGCGATATGAAGGATTCCTTGGAGGAGATACAGGCCTTTCTCCCGCGTCCGTGTTATCATCCAACAATCTGACAATAGCATCTCTAGCAGTAGTGAGAGCGTTGACACTAGCGCTCACAGCATTGCTTAGGAATCTCTTTAGTTTAAACATCTTCAATCTGAAGCTCCGCTCGCTCACGTCTAAACCCTCAGTTACGTGTAATCCTTCACGTTCATCTCGTCAGGCGCGAGAGCCGCTCAAAACAAACTAGTCGTCCGTCTGGGGAGTATGTATAAATATGTAAGTACATATACAAAATGGATTCTCCTACCGGGCTTGAATATTACCGGGCGGGCAAGAGGGGGGACGTGACAACACCGGATATCTCCCCAATTATACGTGTTCTCTTACTATAACTAAGCTTTTGTTTTTTATACATACATACTAAAGTTGTAGGAAATGCATAATACCATACAAATAAAAGCTATTTTGTTTCATATAAAATAGTACTGGCTAGTCAGTCTTCAAGAACACTGTCATAGAACCGGGATTGTCTTTGTCTTCTTCAAACCTACATAAACACATACAACCAAAATAGCCATAAAGGAGAATTATGACATGTACATGTACATGTACATTAAAAAAATTTAACAACGACAGGTAGTGTCCTTTCACGTTTACATAACACTGGTGGCTACTAATTATCATGTACTTTAATGACAAGCTAGGTTGCCTAGCTAACATTCTTGGCTGATGACAACACATTTAACCGATTTGTCATCGCAGTTTTTGATCCCTCAGATTGGTAGCAGAGAGTCAGCATGCAACTACAATCTGCTGAAAGTATTGGAACTTGCTAACAGGTACCTAAATTATTATGCCAACCAGGACATGGATACAGTCATCCAGTTAGTGGGAATTATAACTGCACCACCATAGGTTCTCTGAAAATAATGTGTTCTCATTTAAAAGAAAAAGATGATTGGTGAAGGAGAGACAAAACAAATACAAAAAGATCATGATGTTAAAACTGGTAAAGTGTTGATACATAAAAATAAAGCACCAAAGGTGCGAACCCTCAGCGGTACTATAAAGTAACAAGCTAGCTATAAAAAAACTTTGTATTGTCGCTGCCATCTTTGAGATTCACTTTTTGTTGTTTGACAGAATGACTGACTGACTGACACTGTAACCCTCTCGCGCATGCACGCTGAGGGCTAATAAACCGGCAATCATACTGCATAATTTTCAAATTTCATTTTCTGGAGGTTACCACCAGCTTCAGTTACTAAAATCGTATTTGGATCGCATGATCCATTTCTAGCCAGCAACAATAGGCCTGGAAAATAATGATAACCAACTGTAGCTCGCAACGAATGAAAAGGACCTGACAGATTTTGCTCAGCTATACCAAGTCATATTGAACATACTTGTATCACACACACGCAGGCACATACCAGACAACAATAGCTAACACATTCAGAACTGCATGACAATTAGCATACAACACACACAAAAACACTAGCTATACTCACTTGTATTTTTTGCCATTTAGAAAATCTTTAATCTTCGGTTTGATTTTGGGCTGGTTGTTTATGCTATGATTGCCTCGGCCAGTGATGATGTGAAATTCTTTGTCTGTAGAGAACACACAAATTGAAAGTAAAGTCACATAAATATGGCCACCATGTATTTTTGTTCGGAAACCTGTTAATTGACAAATGTTAGCTGCTCCTTTAAAGCGGACCACTTACAGCCTAATTCTTTAGCCATGTCAATTCTTTCTTCAACAACTTCTAATGCTTCATCCACTCTGAGCCCGTGGAGGTCCACTACATCTTTCTTACTGTTAGTTGGACTGACAAATATTTAGAAAAGAAAAAAATTAAAGCAGGGGGGAAAAAATGAAGGATTCATTAATCCTATTGAGCCTGTAATCACTTACTTGTTGTTGAGAACATAGTCCCTTCCCCTCTTGTGAGCAGCTTTTTTTTCAGCCTTGTGCTTCTTTGCCTTCAAATAAAGCACAGCATGTACGAGTTTGGCATAATTCTGGGATTCTATGGAACCTGTATGTGGCGATATTTCTTTCAGATATGTGTAACTATGTGTACAAGGTTTAGTAGTCCTGTAAGTCACAGATTTTGTTGCCCATGGTGGTTGAATCGCAAGACTATCTATCTCCTTTAGTATACTTGATTATTAAAAAAACAAACTTTTCACTTCATTCAAGTATCCAAAGTATTTCTTACCACTAACTACTATAGCTAAACAGCAAATTTTGTTGTGAAGCTGTAGGTATACACATCACTCACATGGCCTGCATTGAGCAAGACAAGTACCTTACAAGTAACATTAAAAACCAAAACAAGGTAGCAACTTAATCCTTAGTGTCTATCTTCTGAGAATGCAAAAAAAAAAAGTGTGGTTCAAGTTAATATTTGAATTTTAAAAAAACTTCTAGCTGTAGGCTTGATGAAATATTTCATGAAAATAATACTTACTTTATGTGTGCTATGAGACGTTAAATAAACGCCAAGTACACAAGACAATATTCTGTGAATAATAATCAAGAAATAAATTCAAATCTAACCTCCTCAACATATTGACTGGCACTTCCATGATCACCACGTTCTCTTGCTTCAGTGGCCTTGTCATAGCACTCTCTCATTAACCTGTCCTCTTCATCGGCTTTCTCTCTGTGTTCATTGTTGAAGTAATCTATTGCACCCTCCTCATCTTCACTGGGCTGCTCAGGGGATTGTTGTGAAAGACTTTCTTGTGGACTCGAAGGACTTTCTGCAGTAGTATCTGGTGAAGTAGCAGGAGAGTCCATAGAAGCTGCAGGATTTTCAGTAGAGGCTGCAAGAGTTTCTGCAGATGTTGCAGGAATTTCTGTGGATTGTGGAATTTCTGTTGAAGCTGCAGGAGTATCTGGTGAAGTTTCTGGTTGACTCTCTGGTGGAACTCTATCCCCAACTAGCCATCTGTAAGTGTTGCTCAACCACCTCAACATCTTGGCAAAAAGCTAGCTTTCCGATGTGTCACAGAATCGAACCCGCATATAAATAAACCCTTTACCAAATCTTCACGGCACGGTATGGTAAAGGTGTATCTTATCAAAAATACGGCTATGTAACCGCCCACGTAATCATGCGTAGAGATTAAGTAAGATTTTAGTAGTAAGTAGTTTGCATCAAGAATATCCAGATGTGAAATAAACCAGAAGACAAATCACTATATTAAGTATTCGATGAAAAATGATTTGAAACTGGTTCTGTGTGGAGTAGCTGTATTGACACTGGTATTAGGGTTGTGGCTGGTTATTGCCAGAACTCTGCCATCTTTAATCTCTGCTGCAGCTACTCTTTGTCCTCTCCTCAACTCCCAATACTCCGAGAACACGAGAATAAAAAATCCAACAAGAATACCAGCCACGCCCACAAAGGCTTGCCAGGGAAGGATATATCCCTTGAGTATCCAGTCCAGAATGACTGTGGTAGGAAGTACTAGCACAGAGCCAACTCTAAATAAAAGACACCATTAACAAATAAAAGTAAAAAATAATATTTTCTTTGAACACTTATTACATTCGTTACAGTCAAGTGCAAAAAAAAGGTATATTATTGTTGCACGATTCTAAATGTAAATTTAGTGCTTTGATGATATTCTTCTAAGATTTCATTGCAATCTTAATGGTTCTTCATATCTGGCACCATAGAGAGTCTCATTGCTCACAAATTAATTAAACACACCTTTCTACTTGGTTAATTATTCATTTTATATTTCAACGATCTCCACCTTGTTTTAAGCTATAGCTATATCATTACAAATTAGAATCCAGTAGGACTTAATTAAATGTCAGGATTCAACTAAATGCCTAAAGCTTGTTAGTTTTGGCACATAATCCTAAAACGGAATAATTTTAAAGGTCACGTTAATGATAATTGCTTGACCTTACACCAAACATTAATTTAATAAACATTCTCGCCTTACGAGGCAAACAGAGGAGAAGAAAGAGCAATGCAGACCAAGAGTGCTCCATTGAAGACAATTTCCAGCACAGTCATTGCCAGCAAGAGATAGAGCTGCTTCAGAGTGGGAAGGGTGAATGGCTCCATCCCCATGAAGTGGACAATCACCAATAGCGGCCAGTATGTCAGCAACGTGTGAATGCCAACGTACCCAATCACCCTGACGCTGTTCCAGATCTGAGCAGGGTCGCCAGTTTTTTGTATAGAGTCTCATAGGCTGCGTAAAGGAGCATGCTCACAACCAAGCTCTGCAGAAATACACAACCATGTTATGTTTATACTTGTTTATTTAGAACCAGGATTCAATATAGGAATTGGATTTTTGCATATTTTTTTTTGAAATGCTTATGCAAAAATGATAATGACACTGCATGAGAATGAAGTCTTAGAGCACATTTTCAGACCTGTCTACAGTCTGAAAACTACAGTAGTCTCTGAACTGTTGGTTTATTGGCGAGCGAGCGGAGCGAGCAAGACACTCTCAGGGGTAACCCAATTGAATATCGGGGATATTTGTTTGTTTATATGTGTGTGGATGTACGTATGTCATTTTGTACTTTGACCCTCGCGTATTTTTGTGTTAGCTCTGCTTTCGACCCCATCCCAAATTTCACTAAACAGATTATTCTGATTTATTGATCATTACCCGTATCACCCTAGAAATTGAATTGTTTTCTGCTTTGAATTCTTTTACGGGTAGTTAAAACACAAAGAACTTACCGGAGTTCCATTTCTATTCGAGGTAGTGGCGGTGGTAAGTTAATATGCTATTGTCACAGTTATAAGCCCTACGCAACAGTATTTACTTGAAAATTCATTGACCACTAGGCACTCACGAAGGTAAGTCTTGCGTAGGTATGTTCAGTTGTGTGAAATATTGTGCGTTACAACTAATGTCACAATGAAAACATTTAAATAGTGTGACTTGTTTTTGGTTGCTTTATATATTTTTTTCAATTCAAAGAGTTGCAGGGAGTGGTTACTACGGCAATGAATCCCCTTTACCGTATATACGTAATTTAAAAACTCTAACTTTTTTTTAGTATCTAGAGTGTTAAAAGTTAAAATCAAACGTCTAACAATTGTGTAGATTTAGGCTCACTCGCCATTTGTGCTCAAGCACATCACTAGTGACTAGTTCAATGATTGTGGACAATCAAGAACTTTTGGAATAGTTGTTAGTTCAAAACCAATACAGAGTGAATCGTGTAATTTGCACAGACAGACTCACTGGATCACAACTGATATCTTCTAATAACTGCCAGACTGCAATTTCCCAATCAGACACAATCTCTAACATTATAGACCACGGTCTCATTTGTAAGTGATACCACTTCTCTTATTTGACCCTGGCCCAGCTTCCCTCAACTCATTAGTATGTTCCAGCCCCACCTCCCCCAACCCATTTTTAGTATGTTCCAGCCCCACCTCCCCCAACCCATTTTTTTTTAGTATGCTCCAGCCCCACCTACCCCCACCCATTCTTTAGTCTGCTCTTGCCCCACCTCCCTTAACCCACTCTCTAGTATGCTCCAGCCCCACCTCCCCAACCCACTCTTTAGTCTGCTCCTGCCCTACCTCCCATATCCCACTCCTTAGTATGCTCCAGCCCCATCTCTCCCAACCCACTCTTTAGTATGCTCCAGCCCCACCTCCCCCAACTCACTCTTTAGTATGCTCCAGCCCCACCTCCCTCAACCAACTCTCTAGAATGCTCCAGCCCCACCTCCCCAACACACTCTTTAGTCTGCTCTTGCCCCACCTCCCTCAACCAACTCTCTAGAATGCTCCAGCCCCACCTCCCCAACACACTCTTTAGTCTGCTCTTGCCCCACCTCCCATAACCCACTCTTTAGCATGCTCCAGCCCCACCTCCCCAACACACTTTTTAGTCTGCTCTTGCCCCACCTCCCATAACCCACCTCCCTCAACCGATGCTCTAATATGCTCCAGCTCCACCTCCCCCAATCCAATCATTCCACCCACCTCCCCACCCACTATGTGTATGCTTCAGCCCCACCCCTCCAATTAGTTTGCTTCAGCCCCACCTCCTCCAATTAATTTGCTTCAGCCCCACCTACCCCATTCCACACTATAACCTGCTCCAGCCTCATCCCACCCTACCCCCTCTAAGAACATACCGCATAGCCCATTGGTGTATTCTTCACTTCACTAGACATGAGATTACCATCACTGTCAGAAACTAACTCCATTACAGTAGTGTTATGGGACGGACCTCCATTCTTTTCATGACTGCTAAAGAAGGACACGAGACACACGCCCACAATGGTCACGCCCACACTGAGCAGCTTGACAAGAGTGACTCTCTCTCTCAGCAGAGGGATAGACAAGACGAAGACTACGGCTGATGTGGACTGATAAACTGCCGTGTTGGCTGATACACTGCAATAGAATGAGTTTGCAAGAACAGTTTCAATTAAACAAGTAATATTTGTTGCTAAAAAGTAATGTTTTCACATATTTTCTGAAGTTTCTATTAATGAAAGCTGAAAATTATTTTGTCAGATAAATAATTAAAATGCAATTACTTTTTCTAAATTCTCCAACATTAATTCAACAATTTCTCTTAGACTAGCCACTCCCACCCTACATGCCCCATCATCCTAATTGCCCTGCTACCTGTCCTGTCCATGCAACTTGCCCCGCCCATCCTACTTGCCCCACCCTCCTCCTACTTGCCTGGTGTGGCTAATGGAGATGTACCATAGGTAGCTGCTGGTGAAAATTACGAATGTCAAAAATCCACTAGAAATGGCAATCTCCCTGGTAAGTAAATAAAGAAGGGTATGTGGCAACATTGAGATATTTGAAGAAACAATGATTGATCACTTACCGAAAGTTAGTGATGCTTCCTTCTCCAGCACGGTTGCATGACCATCGCCCAGGAAACAACCTACACACACAAACAAACAAAAAAAAAACAACACACAAGCAACATATCTTCTTTATATACTCAAGTATGTCATTCTCGAAATCTTCACTTACAGCCAGATTTTCCAAAATAACGTATAAAACTGCATAAGAGGAATGGATCCAGTATGTCTGAAAGAATGTCTGATGGAAAGTATTGCCCAAGTCCTGCAGCTTCTCAGCCATTATAGCCCCTGGAGCAAGTAGGGAAGGTGAGCTTACATAGCAAGCACAAGATACACATGTAGTCGTACATAGCAAGCACAGGATACACATGTAGTCTTACTAAATATACCGTAAATGGTTGATGATTGATATTATGCAGGCACTTACAGCTTGCCACTAAAAGAGCTATGCAAATTCCAGCTCCGAGACTTTTCAGTAGTTTATTTGTTACTGTAACTGCTTTGGTGGGCTTGGATGGCACCTTATCCAGTAATGGCTGTGCTTCTCCATCATTTATGTTCATTTCTCCAGAAGAAAGCATTTCTAACAACAACAACAATAATGACAATAATAATGATAGTAATAATGATGACAATAATAATGATCATAACAATAATGATAATAATAACAACAAAAAAAAAGAAAAAAAAAAGCTAAAATAGCAATAGTGTAAAAATATGATTTATAACCATCTGATCACTTAAATTATATCAAACACTCAAACAAATCCAAAATTATGATTTCAAGACACTTAAAAGCTATTCCTGTGGTTAGAGTCATCTTGTTTTGTCTATGGTCTAGCTAGTAGTGCTGTAAACACACTGCTCCACAGTCATGGCCTGAGGAGACAATAAAATGGAGTGAGAGATGGAACTATGACTGGGGTTCAGAGTTGAACTCAACCGTCTAACTATTACACTGATGCGCATGAGCCGATTAGCATCCAGGGAGATGTCAGGTTAAGCCAGCAGAAACCAGTATTATAATGCAACATCCTGAAGTGTAACAACCACTCTCGGAAGTTTGCTGCACAGTTGAATACACTTTAACAGCTCAACTTACCTGCAACCTCAGCAGAGCGCGACGCAAATTGAGTAGTTTCCTTCGTCGTGATAGTTTTTGCTTTAGGTATATGTACATGTACGTACATGTAATTCAGAGGGTGTGTCCCAGGCTGTTCTAAACACCGAATCTGATATTACTCAATTATGTTTGGTAGTAATCGTCAGAAGCACTTGCTACAGTAAATGAGAGGACTAGAATGGATGATGATAGTGAGCATATCTCAAATGAAGTTCGTGACAGCAGTAGGACATTACAAAATACAGCAGATGCACTAGTTCTAAACACCGAATCTGATATTACAAAGACTTCAGAGAACGAAGTGTGTGCTAAATATTTGACAGAGCAGTGTTCAACAGAACAGAATTCCACTGAGGAGGATAGTGTAGAAGCTAATGACACTAACTTAATGGCTGATACTGTACCCACAATTCAAGATACTCTCAACAATATAGGCAACACTGGAGAAATAAGCTGTGCAGCTGCATTTTGTGAGAGCAACAGTGCATCAGCAATATTGGTAGAACCAAATCCAATGGGAAATAGATCTCATGAAATGGAGGAAAAGGACGTTATGCATGTTAGACAAACAGAAGAGGAGGAATTGTTCACCAGAGCAGAAGGCAATGAACATCTAATTGACACAACTGCAAATAGCAGACCAAGAGCATGCGAAGAAGAAAGAATTAATTTGGAGTCAGTAATGGTTGATGTTGGAGAGAGAACAACTATGGAAAGTGAGATAAGGGGCGAAGAAAAAGCAGAGCCAATGGAAGAAATTATTAATAAGAGAAATTCAGAAGTGGGGCTTGAAAATGTCAGTGATATCCATGGCAACTCCATGCCCAATGAGCAAGTTTCAATGAGGTAGTTGTTAAGTCTGGCAGATTTATTTATTTATTTGTTTATGCATTTGTTTGCTTATCTACTTGTTTATTTAATTATGCATTTTTTTTTGTTTATGTCAATTTTCCATATATGCATATGTAGGTATACACTATCAGATAGTCTGCACCTAATGGCAGAAGCAAGGAGAGACTTCAGCAGTTCGAATTACTTTAGAGGCTGCAAGTGGTAGGTCTCCATTTATAATATAATTGTGGTTAAGTGGAGTGAGTCAGGCCTAATAGAAAGTTTTCTTTAGGATTTTGTGAGTTTAGCAAGTTTCAACTTAAAGAAAAGTTTCCTATTCTTTCCAGTTGTTTTGCAGCTCAGCAAAAATCTCCAACATTGCCCACCTCTAACATTGCCGTACAGTGCTGTGGATAGTGAGTTTGGCTAGCTCACTTACCACACTTCACAGTAGAATAGATCATTAATTTACATGGTGTGCTAATATATAAAATGAAGTGATGGTCAAGTAACCACAGATAATATCCTAGGAGTTGGTCAGTTAGTGGTCAATTGTCAATTTAATGTGTGAGTGTGTCTGTCAATTTATCTGTCTGTCTGTCTCTGTCTGTGTATGCCTGTCTGTCGGTCTATTTATCTGCCTGTTTGTCTATCTGCCTGTCTGTCTGTCTATTTGCCTGCCTGTCTGTCTATCTGCCTGTCTGTCTGTCTGTGTATGTATCCAGGGCACCAGATGGTAGTTGTATTCTGACGTGTAATGATGATGATAAGATGAGACTGTACAACCTGCCAGCACGACTCTATTCCCCGCCAACACCACAGACGACTGATTCCTACTCCAACACTCTGGAACTGGTAATGATCATTAGATATAGTTACTATACTAGCAATGCACTCCCAAATTTTGTTCACAAAATGTCATAATCTTTATCGAAGTAGCTTTACTTTACCGCTTGTGAGCACACCTACTTGTGTACATGTGTGGCTGTTCAGCACATGTTGGTTGTTCATGTGCACATGTGTGTGCATGTGGTCACTGGGCTTAATAATCAATGTAAATCGTATCTTCGAACCGTTTAAATGAGGGGAATTACAAAGAGGTCATGGTTCTACATATGTAGTATTTCAATATACTCCAGAGAGAGAAGTGGTGTTTCAGGCTTGGACTCTAGAGGTATTCTTACTTTTTCTTGTAATTTGAATTATAAGACTAGAGCTGGTAGTCAGCATAAACATGTCATGTGTATCACATGTTTTTCGACACATACTTTGACTACCTAGCTACCTACATTCAAGCGTATCAGTATTGCTTAAGTCTCTTTATATCATTCAGTCTCCAGCATTGATGGTGACGGCTAGAGAGAACATATACGACTACTGCTGGTATCCAAGGATGAGCTCGTGGGAGCCCCAGACTTGCTGGTATGTGGAGAGTCTCGTAATTTATGTATACAAAGTTTACTCGACGAGCTGGGTTAAATTTTTTGTTTGTTGTTTCGTAAGCATTATTCTATGTGCTCCTTAGCCTTCAGAAGGCTGAGGAATTATAATTTTTTTTTAATTGAATTTAAAATTTATTATTATATATCTGGTGAGGGGTTTTAATGCATTACCTATCAAAATATTCTAATTACATGTAGCTCTCATGCTTTAACGAGCTAAGTAAAGACGAACTGTAAGTTTGAGCCAAGGAAGTAATTTATTCCGCTGAGTGTAGGCAGCTCTTACAATGAATGCATTCATTGAATACACTACATGTATGACAAGGTTTGCTTCACTTTCATTTCTAGTAGCTAATGACTTCATATGAAATGATTTTGACATGTATAAAAAGGCCTTTTTTTTTGTGGCTTACTTATTGTAAATAGCTTTATGTCTTAACCACTATATATAATGCAAGCCGTTGCTTACTGTGACTTGAAATAAAGATTTTCTTGAAATTGAACAGGGCATTAATTCCTACTCTAAAATTTACATTTTTAACTGTATTTGATATTCTGAAATTTTTTACAAGCGTATAAACAATGGACATAATTTATGAGCTGTCTGTATCCTGTGTGTTTCAGTTTTATATCCAGTTGTAAGGATCATCCAGTTCACCTATGGGATGCCTTCACTGGGGAAAACAGAGCCTCCTATGTCCCTTATAATCACCTGGTAAGGATCATTACAATTTATTAAACCTATATAGAATTACAGTTTGTATTTAGCAATTTTTTACGGAATGTTTTCACAATAAACAGATTAATTTATTGACTGTTTGTTGTATACCTGAAGTTATTGTTAGCTTCAAGTTAATGGTATTATTTAGTAGTTTTGTTTCTATAGCCATTGACCATTTAGCTTTTACCTATTGCACATTTTCTTACTAAAATTTTCTTAATGGTAGCTGCATCTCATCAGCAGGGGTTTATTCAAAAATTAATCTAAGGGGGGGGGCGAGACTGAGCTTTCGCTATTAAGGGGGTCACAACTTTCATACATAATTAAGATGGTAGAGGACTTCTGATTTAATCATTTGAAATCACCTTCATCATTCACATTTTAACTTTGCTTTTTTGCTTACGAAAGTTAAAAATATTTCAGAGGGGGAGGGGGGCAAGCGCCCCTCCCCTGCCTTCCCTAAATGGACCCCTGATCAGGGTAACACAACTTAGCTGTTCTTACTTCCTAAAGTACCAGATGTTCTTAACTACAAACTCTTAACTTTGAATCTGGCCCCATATTTTAGCATTATCTGATGAAGGGTTTTCCATGGAAACCTTCACCAGGTACTTATATGACTAGAGGAGGAAAAGAGAAGCTTTTCAAGCAAATAATTGAACAGGGATGTACTTGATATTACCACTAAAGTATATCTGACTAACCTCTTTCTTTTTTTTTTCTTTTTTTTTTTCTTTTTTTTTCTTCTTTTTTTTTGTCCAAGGATGAAGTGATATCATCGTACTCCTTGTCCTTCAGTCTGGATGGGGAGCGCATATTCGCCGGTATCCACAAGGGCCTGAGGATATTTAACCTGGCCAGACCTGGTCGGGAGTGCAAGACTCTCTCCACATATGGTAAGTGGTCTGTCTATCAAGGGTGATCTATATCTGGAGGTGAAAGTGGTCTGAATAAGCCTGCAGTTAAATTCTTTCTTTTTTGTTGACCTCATAAATATTAACCTATAAAGATGTTGAGATTCTATTGCTACATATAGCACAATCTATCTGTCGAAGGCTTGGTGATTTTTTTTTCCCCTTTAGCACATGTGCACGAGTAGGTTGTTTCCAGCAGTATTAATTACCTCACACTTTACTAGTTTGTGTACATGCATATGTTTAATTACAGCCAGGAAGTCAGGAGGCCAGGGTGGTATCATATCCTGCATAGCCCAGTGCCCGGCAATGGCTAGAACCTATGCCTTGGGATCTTACTCACGATCAGGTCAGCTATGTGGAATAGGTGGGTGTGGCTAATTGGCTGTATATAAGCACTGACTTTGGATACTACAGTTGGATGCAATTAAGTTACGTGTAATTCTATTGGACCTTCCGTCGTAAATATCAAAGTTCAAATCGTTCCAATAATATTTAAATTTTCTTATATTAGCAATCAAAGAGTGTGCTAACATATTAGTGTATACTATTAGTCCAGTCATTTTATGAAAATAGAGGGTTTGACCTTAAACAAATAGCAACGCTTAACACTCTCTAGTACTGAAATGTGTGCTCTATAACGTACTAAAAGTCCTAAGAAATCCCTTGACAGAAAGTATAGAAAATTGAACTTACCCATACTGCCAGGTTTTGTTGGACTCAATTACTTCTGTGACACGGCATCCATGTTCAACCCTTCAGTGGGTCAGTTCTTCTCCAATAATACTTTATGGGATGGCGCTGGCTGCAGTATTACGAACCAGTGCTGCTCCTTTAACAGACCTCCGTGGTTCTTCAGGCAATTGCCACTTTCTACAACTGACAATATTGAAATGAGCGTATGTTGAACTGGAAGACAGCTTCATAAAGACATTGCTATAGAAACCATAGACATCTGTCCAGTAGCAAGATTCAGAAACAATAAAATTTATTATATACCCGTTCATATAATTAACAGATTATTATAAAATTTGGAAAATATGTAGTATTTTGGTACAGATTTGGATATTTAAACCACTGCAACTGGAATTGTTAGGTCTTGATTTAATTCAGGGACAAGAAGTGCAACGGTAATCGGATGATTCTGTACACCTTATTTGAAAAAGGTACTAGTCAGAGAATGTAATACTATAGCAGCATATAAAATAGTTATCATACATTGAATGTTTTCCTTGAGTATTTCCGCGTTATGCGAGCATTCAATATTTTCTCATATTGAGCGTGCATATATTTATACGAGTTCACTCCTTTAAAGGCTGTAATTATTGTCTACAGGCTAGGGTTAGGGTGCTCCAGATAGTGACAGATGAACATAGAATACAATGTCAAAGGAAGTTCAATGGCAAGTACAATATTGTCCAATCATTTTAAGTTACACCCAAGGATAGAGCTGCTGTGGGAAGAGTTCCAGTCTATTACCACAAGGAAGAAAGAGTAGGTATGACTGCTGTGGTCGCTGAAAAAATTACACAACTTCAAACTTCAAGTTATATTAGAATCGTTTTCGTTGATGCATACTAGAATCGTTTTCGTTGATGCACGGATAAACGACTTTCGGTCGGTTGTAGACTTCAAACCGGGCAGCCACGAATGTCCAGATGTGTTTTCTAGGTTTTCCGTATGTCAAATCTATGCCATCATAGTTCATAGTGGACCCCACCCTGGTTTGCTCGAATCCATTGGTGGGACCAACTTGGTAGCGTATTACTCTACCACAGTCTCTGGAATACCTGACCCCCTACTGGGAAAGCATCCAAAGAGCAAGCGTTTATACTCCCACATACAACGCAAGTGCGAAGATTGGCCATTTTTAAGCAGAGACCAGGAGAGCATTGGGAGGAAGGCTCAGACATGTTTATTTTGACCACTCCCATCCAGCCTTTAGTGTCTGAGTCTCCGCATGTTTTAGACATGTCGCAGTAGACTCTCAGACTGGCTTTGTGGGAGGAGCTATATATAAAATAATACCCAGATACGGAGAAAGGGTTTCGTTGGAGAATGGCAGCGCAGGAAGGCAATAGAGATGATGCTTGCAAGTCTTTCAAAGTTCTGTTTAACTTCTTTTGGATGCCCTTTATTAATTGAGCTATTTCTCTAATCTCAGTATCTAATTTTTTATTGATAGATTTGCCAAGCTTCTCTATTTCCTTCTTCATGTAGCTTTGAATTGTATCATTCAGTTTCATTTCATTTAGCTCGTTATTTTGAATTGGCTGCTGTTGGCTTGCCTTGTTTCCAGATATACCATAATCCCAATCACTAATAAGCAGTCAGACCAGTAGAGACAACAGTGGTGGCAGCAGAGACAAACAATAAAATACTTTTTTCGCTTCCTATTCTTTGTTTCTTCAGAAGATTTCAAGGAAGCAGCCATTTTGTTTGAAAGGCTGACCGAGTTGACTTTTCCTGCTGCAGTATTGCTGATATGCTCGTACACGTTGTCTTCCACTTGGTTTAGTTGCATCAGTTTGCTTTTTCCTCACTTACTTTTCTTGGCCCATGTGTATGCAAAAAAAAATGCAAATTTTCTTGCTGCCGCTAGGCGGTCACGCGCACCTGGCATAGCCAGGATGCCTGTGCACTAAGCAGGCACTGTGAGCCGTGCAAGCAAAGCTCCTGGAGCCGGGCTAGGAACTCGCAGGAGAACAGATCTTTCTTCACAGCAAGTGGTGTGGGCACCCGAAGTCCCACCTGGACCATTGCTGTTCCATGAGAAAATGCCTTGAATTTGCACCCCAGCAAATGCCAGGTACCCAATCACAGCTGGGTGGACTGGTGGGGCTGGTGGGAGGCAGATGGAAAATCAGATGGAAAAATTGCCTGAGTTGGGCTTGACATGCACACACACCACCAATGTCGTCATTGCTGATGTTGCTTTACCAACTTGGGTCAGCTGAATACACACACCACCATCGTCGTCGGTACTGAAAATGCTTTACCAATCCAGTTCAGCTTTATTCACGCACCAATATCGTTGTCAGTATTGATGACACTTTACCAATCCACTGCTGCCCATACTTTACCAATCCATTGTTGCGGGTACTTTACCAATCCATTGCTGCGGGTACTTTACCAATCCATTGCTGCGGGTACTTTACCAATCCATTGCTGCGGGTACTTTACCAATCCATTGCTGCGGGTACTTTACCAATCCATTGCTGCGGGTACTTTACCAATCCATTGCTGCGGGTACTTTACTAATCCATTGCTGTAGGTACTTTACCAATCCATTGCTGCGGGTACTTTACCAATCCATTGTTGCGGGTACTTTACTAATCCATTGCTGTAGGTACTTTACCAATCCATTGCTGTGGGTACTTTACCAATCCATTGCTGCGGGTACTTTACCAATCCATTGCTGTGGGTACTTTACTAATCCATTGCTGTGGGTACTTTACCAATCCATTGCTGCGGGTACTTTACCAATCCATTGCTGTGGGTACTTTACTAATCCATTGCTGTAGGTACTTTACCAATCCATTGCTGCGGGTACTTTACCAATCCATTGCTGCGGGTACTTTACCAATCCATTGCTGCGGGTACTTTACCAATCCATTGCTGCGGGTACTTTATCCATTGCTGCGGGTACTTTACCAATCCATTGCTGCGGGTACTTTACCAATCCATTGCTGCGGGTACTTTACCAATCCATTGCTGCGGGTACTTTACCAATCCATTGCTGCGGGTACTTTACCAATCCATTGTCGGTACGTTCACCATCCATTGCTGTAGGTACTTTACCAATCCATTGCTGTAGGTACTTTACTAATCCATTGCTGCGGGTACTTTACCAATCCATTGCTGTGGGTACTTTACCAATCCATTGCTGCGGGTACTTTACCAATCCATTGCTGCGGGTACTTTACCAATCCATTGTTGCGGGTACTTTACCAATCCATTGCTGTAGGTACTTTACCAATCCATTGCTGCGGGTACTTTACCAATCCATTGCTGTAGGTACTTTACCAATCCATTGCTGTGGGTACTTTACTAATCCATTGCTGCGGGTACTTTACCAATCCATTGCTGTGGGTACTTTACTAATCCATTGCTGCGGGTACTTTACCAATCCATTGCTGCGGGTACTTTACCAATCCATTGCTGTGGGTACTTTACTAATCCATTGCTGCCCATACTTTACTAATCCATTGCTGCGGGTACTTACCAATCCATATGCTGCGGGTACTTTACCAAATCCATTGCTGTAGGTTACTTTACCATCCATTGCTGTAGTACTTTACCAATCCCTTGCGCGGGTACTTTTAACAATCCTTGCTGCGTGTACTTTACCAATCCTGCTGGCGGTACTTTAACCAATCATTGCTGTAGGTATTTACCAATCCATTGCTGTGGGTACTTTACTAATCCATTGCTGCGGGTACTTTACCAATCCATTGCTGTAGGTACTTTACCAATCCATTGCTGTGGGTACTTTACCAATCCATTGCTGTGGGTACTTTACTAATCCATTGCTGCGGGTACTTTACCAATCCATTGCTGTGGGTACTTTACCAATCCATTGCTGTAGGTACTTTACCAATCCATTGCTGTAGGTACTTTACCAATCCATTGCTGTGGGTACTTTACCAATCCATTGCTGCGGGTACTTTACTAATCCATTGCTGTAGGTACTTTACCAATCCATTGCTGCGGGTACTTTACCAATCCATTGCTGTAGGTACTTTACCAATCCATTGCTGTAGGTACTTTACTAATCCATTGCTGCGGGTACTTTACCAATCCATTGCTGTGGGTACTTTACCAATCCATTGCTGCGGGTACTTTACCAATCCATTGCTGCGGGTACTTTACCAATCCATTGTTGCGGGTACTTTACCAATCCATTGCTGTAGGTACTTTACCAATCCATTGTTGCGGGTACTTTACCAATCCATTGCTGCGGGTACTTTACCAATACATTGCTGCGGGTACTTTACCGATCCATTGCTGTAGGTACTAATCCATTGCTGCGGGTACTTTACCAATCCATTGTTGCGGGTACTTTACCAATCCATTGCTGTAGGTACTTTACCAATCCATTGCTGTAGGTACTTTACCAATCCATTGCTGTAGGTACTTTACCAATCCATTGCTGTAGGTACTTTACCAATCCATTGCTGTAGGTACTTTACCAATCCATTGTTGCGGGTACTTTACCAATCCATTGCTGTAGGTACTTTACCAATCCATTGCTGTAGGTACTTTACCAATCCATTGCTGCGGGTACTTTACCAATCCATTGCTGTAGGTACTTTACCAATCCATTGCTGTAGGTACTTTACCAACCCAGTGCAGCTAACGAATTGTTCATGAATACACACACCGTCATTATTGATTTTATGCGTATTATTTATTATTTAACTATATTACCTTGAGAAGTTTTATTTGCAGGTTGTTTTTTTTTGTTTTGTTTTTTATTAATTGTACTAAACGATTCTTTTGTGGCTATTCTTTTAATACATAAGCTAGTGAATGACACAGACCTTGCATTCAAACAGTACATGCAGGAACTAGATATATTTCAAGTTCACTGTCAGAGTTCAGGGAGAAATGGCCATGATGGATAGTATCATGTGTAATGGCCCACTTGTATGGTGGCAGAAATAATAGAAGCAGTACTACGTATCAATTTACAGCATGTTTGATTATTATTTTCAAATGACCTGGACATTTGTCATTGACCGTAAGAGGTGCAGTTATTTTAGTTCTTGTTTCTTTTTTTTCTTTTTTTCTTTTTTTTCCTTTCTTTTTTTTTAAACAGAAGAGTCATCACTTTTCTATAGTCCAAAGTAGATACCAGGCTATACTTAGTTATTTGACTTCCCTAAAAGGATATGCTTTGTCATCTCAAGTAGATAATCAATGCTATATGTATGTAGAGAATATCTGGCAGGTAGTTACATACAGTACAGCGTTGGTGAAGTTAGTGGGAGAGTGGGTGGGAGAACTGGATTGTGTGTGGTTGGCAGTGGTTAGTTCAGATTTCACTCCTGACCTGTAGCTTGCAGAGGACCAGAAGTTTAGACCAGAAATACGATATGGAGCATGTATGTACATAAATATGAAAACTAGAATCCATGAGCTGATACTTTCATTGTGAAAAAAAAATGTTGGGAAAGAAGTTTGAGTTTACAGATTTTTTCCCTCTAAAGAACAACAAATGTGATGCAGATTAAAAAAAAAAGCGGCAAGCAATTGTGAAATATATTGGGTTTTTTTGTTACATCATCAATGGTTGGTAAGTAGAATATACAGCTCTTCGTAATTTCTTTCTCGGCCTTCTTTTACTCATTAGATGTATTCTCTCTCTTACAGCTCTATTTTATAATGCTACCAAAATAAGTTTTATATAATTAGATGTGAAACTTTGTCATTCCAATGGATAGGCAGGGGTTTCTTTTAGGCGGGGACAGTGGGTGCAATCCCCTTCCCCACAAAATTTGGCATCGCCCCCACTAAAAGGAAGCATTGTCCCACAAAATGACGCTTGATGTTCTCATAATATGTATGTAGTAATTATAGCAAATTTTCTCGTTCTAACGATCAATATTATGTTAATTAAAACTTAACCCAATGTTTCGACTTCTTGCCAAAGTTCTCTTAAATTATAATGCTAGTATATAATTGGGGTTAGTTTAGTGGCTATAGAAACTTTTTTTTTCAGGGCTAATATTGAGAAAACTCTATGGATAGCTTCATATAAGAAAAAGCTATAATCTTGGAGTCTATTCTGCAATTTAAGCTATTCTGCATGTAGCGGGGGGTCTGCTCTATCAATTACAGAGAGCTTCCGCCACACCAGATCTAGTCTATCAGTCAACGGTCAACAATGGTTAAAGATAAAGTATTTCTTTGAATCTAGAGAATCAATGTGTAGCCATTCCAACAATCGTTAGACTGAACTACCTTACAAACATCACTGGCATATATGCACAAATCTAGCTAATTGAATGTTGTCACAACAAATAATTGAATCGTTCATGGTCCATTAATTCCGAATTGAAACAGTCACGGTCCATTAGGGTTGCTGTCTGGCTTGTCTGGGATGTCATCCTGGATCTCTAGGGGGCAGTCCCTGACACTGCAATTTAAGTTTTATCATCTTCAGCTGAGATAATGACCGCTCTTTTCAAATGGCCCTCTTTTTCCAAGTCCACCCTAGCACACTTTTGCATGTGGTTTTATGTGAATTTTTTAATTGTCAAAAGAACAAATATATCTTTTTTCCCCTTTGTTAATTTATAGTCTATTCTCTCTAATTCTATGCCCGTGGGTGGATGATTAAAAAAATAATGACAATACTACCTATGTGAAACTCTCTGCCATCACGAAAGAAATTTGGTTCAGCTAATATGCCTCCACCCCCTCTCCTCACCTTCCAGTCATGCAGAGCTAAAATCCCTGATAGGGTGGGTCAATTCTTGTAATATTGCATTCTGTGACGAAGTCAAAGTTGAAGCCCTGTCTACCTGTTTATCTTTCTGTGCATAACCTACCCATCTTGTGTTAATAGAGAGTTGGAATTTCCCTGCCTAATATGAAATTTTAATGGAATTCATAGTAACCACTCACAAGTGGGTGGGGTAGAGTTGTAAATAGAGCTGATGTTGGTATGTGTTAAGAATGGATGCCCGCCAGCAATGTGATCCCTCCTCTGCCTTAACCGCGGATAAGGACGAGGAAAGCCCAGATAAAGAACAATCAGACACTCCACCTCTTCCACCCAGACCATCTCTCAAGAAGGAATTGGTTAGACTAGCCTTGCAGGAACTAGCTCTATTTCAGATCCACATCACTGTTGCTGTACTCTGGCGAGATTTTTATGATTTTCTAGATTTTGGGCAGAATTTGGTAGTATTTCTTCATAGCATTTTGGTTGTTGTACTGGTTCCCTTACTTCTGTTGATAGTGCCCATTGCCGTTCTTCTGCTAACAATACCTTTAGCCATCGTTCTGCTGAAGTTACCTTCCATCACTCGTCCAGTGGTACTACCAATAGTTGCTGTTCTCCTGCTAGTACCTCTTGCTGCCCTCCTCCTCGCAACACTTGCTGTTATTCTCCTTGCGTTCTTAGCATCTTTCGGTGTTCTTCCTCTACTGTTTGTATATTTTCAGGCATTCGTGGCAACACAGTGGTACATGGGCATGTTTAATGTATTTAATCGACTCGGACTCTCATCTTTTGGACTGGGATTGTACAAATACAATCCTCACTATCACTCGTCGCTTGCGATAATTGCTATCACGATTCCACTTCTGCTTTTCCTTGATTGGAGACTTATGTCTGCCATGGACATTCGCAAAGAACAAATGTCTGCATCAGAAGAGGAGCGAAGGAAAGTAAACAAATGGAATATGCTTGTGAGGTGGGTGGGGCATGTGTTTCTCGTACTGGCTAGCGTTTACGTTGTGATGGAGTGTTACCTCGGTACTAAGAATATTCACGGATACGTTTATCTCATTACAATACAAGTATTTTCTGGAATATTAGCAAAAATGTTATTAGAGATGAACAAGAACGAGCCTGATAGAATCCTGGTGTCTAAGTTGTGCCAGATAAAATGGCTTCCGTTGAAATGGGTAATAGAATGGCTGGCTGTGAAGTGGTTTGCCATTAAGGAGACTGCCCTGAAGCACCTTACCTTCCATTGGGTTCCTTTGAAGTGGATTATAATGTTAGAGTTTGCCTACCTTCCATCGATTGGATTCTTAATTTGGAATAGGTATTATCACAACAAATATGAAGGCATTTCTCTGACTGTTCCTCTGGTTAAAGCTATCGTTCTGACTGTCTTCACTTCGGATTATAAAAAGCTGAGACAGCAGCGTGGGGCTAAAGACATCATCGCTGGAGTTGCTCAAACAATGCTAATAAGCATACTCCTTCACTATATTTACAACCGTAGTCTCGCTGAGCTGGTAAAGGGTGGACTTTATGGCATCATGATGTGGGCGGCTCACTTTGCAATGTCCAAATTATAAGTTTGAGGCTGCTCAAACAATGCTAATAAGCATACTCCTTCACTATATTTACAACCGTAGTCTCGCTGAGCTGGTAAAGGGTGGACTTTATGGCATCATGATGTGGGCGGCTCACTTTGCAATGTCCAAATTATAAGTTTGAGGCTTTCTTCAAATAGGCACATTTTAGTTTGGCTTGCATGACGATTTTTAATTCCATTTGTTAAGATTTGTTCGTATTAAGATATGCGAAGTGTGAATTATGTGAGCCATTGCTGTACAAGGATTGTTGAGTACTGGCAAGCAATATAATGATAAGATCATCTATTATCCGTCTGTCCAAGTTATGGGTATGGGCACGGTTGAAAGCATTATTTGCATTACTCGTAGTTTAAGTACACGCTTAATAGATGGTTCTTGGTGGCTGACATCAGGTATGTTAAAGTGTAATGCTTGAATTTTCACTTTTTCTGCAGATTTCTTACTTATAAACAACAATTAATAAGGCGATGTATTTTTTAATTAAAAACTGTTATACAGCTGATCCAAGATAAAGGCAAATCTTAGTTGCGTGCACCCCTCCAACCCAAGCTGCTAGGATAACAGATGATTTGCTGCACTAAAGTCTGAATGAATCGGCATAAACTATTATTTAATAATAATAATTCCATTGCCCAAACCCTACCTTTGTATAGCATTCTTTACCTACTCTAGCTTCTATTTTCTGTATGCACCCATAGTTTGCTTGTAAGTTGGGAAGCGTACAATGTCCCGCCAACAAGTACTATTCATTAACCAGTCAATCGCCTCCTCATGAATTAGATTGTGAGGCAATTTAATTAGATTTATGAGGAATTTTAATTGGATTCATAGTATACTGTATTATTTACGAAGGGGTGGAGTGTTTAGGTTTGAGCTGTCAATAGATCCAGTGCTAGTGCTATTCTGAGAGGCCTACAAAGAATGGCCGTCCATCAGCAGTGTGTTCCTACTGCAGTACAAGAGGAAGGAGAACGAGTTTCTGAAAAGAGAGAAGGTACGGTAGAGAACTTTCAGAGTCTTCAACACCTCTGCCTGCGCTGTCTCTGAGAAAGGAACTGGTAAACATTGTCCTGCAAGAACTAGCTCTGTTTCAAGTTCACGTTGCCACTCCCATTCTAATAGTTGCGCTTATTAATATGCCACATCTTCTATGTAACTTGGAAATGGTTTGGGGGATCTCTCTGTTTGCATTACTGCTGGCCATTTTTCTGACAGCCATGCCAGTTGCCTTTCTTCTGCTGGTAGTACCTAGTGCAGTTCTGTTATTACAAGTGCCTTCTATTGCTCTTCTCCTGGTGCTGCCTGTTGTCATCATCCTCTTACTGGTACCTATCGCTGTCTTTCTATTGGCTGTGCTTGCTATTACTCTGGTGATGTTACTGATACCTTTTGTTTTTCTGCCCCTGGTTATCGAGGTTTTATTGGTGGGCGTGAGTATAGCATGGTACATGGGTGTCCTTCGCTTCTTAAGGCTATTAGGTGTCTCATCTCTGGGACTTGAATTGTACAATGTGGGTAGCCCCACCTACCTCTCGTCACTTGTAATAATGACTATTACGATACCACTTCTGTTTGCGCTTGATTGGAAACTAATATCTGCCGTGGACATTAGCAAGCACCCAGAAGGTGAATCAGAAGATGGCATCAAATTGAAAAAATGGAAGATACTCGTGAGGTGGCTGGGGCATATCATACTTGTGTTCTCTAGCAGGCTGTTCAATGATCCTGAAGAAATGCATAAATACGCTTATTTTATCACTTTACATCTATTTACAGGAATATTGACAAAAACGTTCATAGATTCTGTTAAAAGTGAGTCTGATAAAATACTGGTATCAAATTTACGCACATTAAAGTGGATTCCTTGGAATGAGGCGGCAGACCGGGTAGCTATGAAGTGGTTTGCCGTTAAAGAGGCTGGAATGAATTACGTTACTTTCCACTGGATTCCAATGAAGTGGATTGTAATGTTAGAGTTTGCCTACCTTCCGTCAATTTGTAGTAGAATTGTTATCAACGTGTTTTCTCCAGCGGGATGTAAAGACTTTTCTCTGTTAGTTCCTCTTATGGAAGCTGCCATTCTGACTGTGTGCACGGCAGACTACAAAGAAATGAGATGGCGACGTGGGGTAAGGGATGTCATCGTGGGGGCTGCTAAGTTGGCAATAGTGGGCATGTTCCTTCACTATTGCTTGTACGACCGTACTCTCGCTGAACTGGTAAAGGGTGGATTGTATGGTATCATGATATGGGCAGCACACTTGGCTGTGTCCCGATCATACATCTGAAGACATTTTCAATCAATCATGTGTTTTATTACATAATACATTGACTTATGTTAACTTATCACCTCTCAACTTTTCTTTTTTTACTATAGCAAGTAAAGGAATAATTTAATTTAACCACCTACGACTGCTTAGTTTTGAGAGCACTTGGTAAGATTCAGGTGGAACATTGGCAATGACTGGTCGATTAGATACTAATTTTAGTACTGCACTGTGTGTTCCCTCCTCTTATGGACAGAATGTTGTTCTACGTACCATAATAAATGAAATAAATATAGTTCCGTCTAGTTTACAAAAAGAAGCAATGCTTATAAATATAAATGTTGTACATTAGACCTTAGAATGTCTCATGCACTCGCCAACAATATGTTTTCAACAATCATTGAAGGAAATATACAATGATTTAGACATTGTAATACCATTTGAGTGTAAAGCATTCAGAGTATTGAATTAAAATAAATTAATGCTCATTAACTTGTTGACACAATATATGATGATCCTTCCTGATTGAAACGTCTCTCCCAGCTATAAACTCCTGCTGCTAAATTCAGTTTCACACCCTGATTCCACATTTTCAGCTGTTAGGGGAGAAGGTATGAGACGTTATTGTTTGTTATTCTTGTTATTGTTTGTTTCACTATAATTATACAGATGCATGTACACACTTGACAGAACTATAGCACTAAAAGTGCAAACCCTCAGCGTTATTTAGTTTCACAACTATCATAATACATTTATTTGGCCAGCTATTTAGCCAGGCCAAAACGATCAGATCTGGTTATAATCGATTGTTTTGTGGTAATGCTTTTCTGGCATTGGTTAGCAGTTATAGCTCCTGGTGGTACACTCCTTCATAGTTTTAAGCTAACGGCTATAGTTCAATCCCGGCATGGGCACTTTTTTTTCTTTTTTCTTTTTTTTCTTTTCTGGGTCCTTTTCTTTTTTCCCTTTTCTTTATTCTTTGCACTCTTACTTCTAGTTTTAATTTATGATTTTTTTAAACTTTATTCCAGATTTATTTTCCCCATTAAATTGATGCACCTAATTCAAACTTAGTTCACATTTTGACTAAATTATTATTTGATCCAGTGTCCATGCTCAATAATTAAATATCCTACACTTGGTAACACAGCCCAACAATACACTTCAGCATTAACTCTCAGTGACCTACTGCACTCACAACAGGCTAAGGCCATGAACAATACTGTTTTTACAGAACTTTTGACACAATAATTGAAATAACAATCAATTCTTTACATACAATTAATCAATAATATGAATTAATTTTAATCATTTTGAAGCAATGAAAATATGCAGTCACATTTGTCCTACCAGATTTCTAAATGTCAGACCAAGCTTAGTATTGTTCTGACATTTGTCTGAGCATTGACGAATAGTTATAATCCACACTGGGCTAGAGCATTGGTGGCTAAAGCCAGGGGTCCTGGGTTCGATTCCCTGGCGACAACAGAACTTTTTCACATTTTGCATTTGTTTCTCTTTAGATCCCTTTAAGTGAGAAAGATTCAATCTAGTTATTTAGTTGTTGTTGTTTTTTAATAATGCAAACAATATGTAAATGAAGGCACTACTGTTGAATAAAAGTTCTTAAATTTTTCAGCTTATAACAATGATGCTTCAGTCATTCTCGGCTGGTTGAAGCTGTAACTAAGTTTCTTAGTGAGGATAAGGCAAACGATTTAAGGGGTAGAGTTTGTGGTATTTTAAGAAAATCTAAGCTACCATAGGATAATCTAAGTAAACAACAGCGAAAAGCTTTAAGTGAATTAAAAACATATGTCTGATGTTGCCATTCTTCCAGCTGATAAAGGTAGAGCCACAGTCCTCATGAATAAGGAAGAATACTATTCTAAGCTCATCCAGTTAATACAATCAGGCACTTACAGACTTGTTAAGAAGGATCCAACTAAGACTCGGGAAACTAAAATAGGTTGTGTATTAAAAAACGTAGAAAGGGAAGGTAAAATTCCTACTATGTTGTACAACAGGTTAAGACCCACTGGGCGTGTCCTAAGATACACAAGTTAGGAATCCCACTCAGACCTATAGTTTCCTGCATTGGATCACCATCGTACAATTTATCAAAGTTCATATCTAAAATGATATCTCCATTGTTTGGTAAGACACAATCACACATAAAGAATTCAACACATTTCATGCAAATAGTTAATAGTGTATGCTTGAGATCTGACGAAATGATGGTGAGTGTTGATGTGTCTTCCCTGTTCACCAATGTTCCAATAGACGAGGCAGTATCTGTAATCAGAGATAAGCTCCCGAATGATGAAAGTCTAGATGAGAGAACATGTCTATCTCCTGAGTGCATCACAGAATTATTAGAGGTCTGCCTTAGGTCAACTTACTTTAGGTACAATGGGAACTGTTATGCACGTAGATGGAGCAGCCATGGGTTCTCCTGTTCCTGCAGTCATGGCCAACTTGTACTTGGAATTCTTTGAGGAAGAAATTTAAACTCAGCTCCAGTTAAATCTGTATTATGGAAGAGATATGTAGATGACACCTTTTGCATAGTTAAGAAAGGAAGTGAAAAATATTTGTTGGACCATTTAAACTCTGTAAGACCTTCTATAAAATTCACCATGGAATCAGAGGAAGATAGTAAGCTACCTTTTTTGGATCGCTTATTAAAGAGAGAGAGAGAGAGTGATGGTGTGCTTACTTCTACTGTGTACAGAAAACCTACACACACAGATAGATATCTTCACTTTATGTCTCATCATCCTAATCATGTAAAAAGAGGAATAGTGAGATGCTTGTATCAGAGAGCTAGGAGGGTAACTAATATGAGTGAAAATTTGAAGAAAGAAGAGAAACACCTACACAAAGTACTTCAAAGTAATGGTTATTACAACGCAACCAATAGGGTAGGCTCTAACCCTCTAAAGATTACACAGATACTGAGCAAAAGAAAGGTTTGATTCTTACTATTCCATACATAGCAGAATTGAGTGAGAGTATTCAGAGAGTGTGTAGAGATTTCAACATCAAAACAGCATGCAAGTCGGGTAAGACACTAAGATCACATCTTACTAAAGTCATTCATAGTACATATACCCTGCAGTTGTGGTAAAGTATACATAGGTGAAACAACTAGAAGGCTTGAGCAGAGAGTGAAAGAACATCAGGATGCTTATAAGAGAGGTGGTAAGAAGGTTTCATCCATTGGTAGCAGCATCACCCCATTAAATGGGAAGAGGTAAGAGTTGTAGACAGAGCCAGTAAGAATCGTGAGTTGAAGATCAAGGAAGCTCTACACATACAGATAACACCTGGCAACAACAAGTTTAACAGAGAGCTTCCAGGATGCTGGCTGTCTATGCTGCGTGCAAATCACCCTCCAGGATATAATAAACAGTAAGCCTATCCTCCAGAAATCTTGCTGTATACATTGTTATTATATCACCAAGGAGAGTTTGACCTCAGTTGACCCCTGAAGAGGACTTCAGCAAGAAGTCGAAATGTCGGACAATATTGGCTGTTAGAACGAGAAAATTTGCTATTATAACAATGATGTTTTTAATCTATTTATGAATATAACTTTAACATATTTAGCTAGCTGTATAATTATGTTAGCTATGGCTCAGTGTGGACAATCTAAGTCTGTTTTATCTGGACAAGCTGATGTGGGTTTTCATGGTAGTCCATGTGCGCGGTAACCACAGGAATATTTGGACTTTCTGACATGCACGTTGCAAACTTTTTTTAAAGAGCAGTCATACTTACAGTTGATGAAAGAACCACACCTCCAGGAACAAACTTCCTAACGTAAAATACACCAGAGGAAAATATCAGCAGAACCGGGCGCGGTAAAAATTGTACGCTCACGTGAACGCATGTGATGCTAAATGCAGGTAATGAATGAATGGGCGTGGCCCAGGTAAATGAACGAATGAGCGTGGCCGAATAGCAGCAGCTCATGCAGTCACCGTAGTGTGCCTTTTTTTTTTCTAAGCCAAAATTGCGACTTAAAATCGTCATCTAGTCTGAGTTCCTCTTCTCTTGATGCATAAAAGTTCGCCATCTTCAAGATCCGTTGGCAGAGTGAATGAATGGCAGAGAAAAAGGTAATTTTAAATTGCAAGAAGTGAAGTAGAAGTTACACATGGCTATCAATCAGCAATGCTTTCCAGCTCTGAACACACAAGATAGAGAAGGTTCAGACAGAGATCATTCTAGGGTTTCACCTCCTCCTCCACAATCTTTTAAGAAAGAACTTATCAATGTGGTCTTCCAGGAACTAGCTTTGTTTCAGATTCACATCATCCTAGCAGTTGTGTTTGTGCAAGGATTTTTACATGGAATTAATTTGAGTGAACTGATGGTTTTACGTTTTATAGTTTGGTTTTTTGCCGGTATAGTAGTTATGTGGAATGAGCTAATATTGTGTGTTTTAGAACTACTTGGCTTCTCATTTCTGGGGCTCCGTTACCAAATTAATTTTATTAATTCTATTCCAACTTATCAATCATCACTAGTGATAACTACTGCTACACTCCTACTTCTGATTGTCTTAGATTGGAAGCTGATATCTGCTGCACACATTTCCAAGAAATCAGCAACTTTATCAGAAAAAGACTGGAAGAAAATTTAAAAAAAGGAAGATATATATTAGATGGCTGGGACACTTGCTACTTATAGTATTAGCAGGGATTTATATATTTAATTTATTCCACATATACAGTGATAAGGATGAGGAACTGCACGATTATTTTTCTATATGCTGTGTATTTCTGACATCGGGAACACTTTTCAAAATAACTTTTGATGCCGTCACATTGGAGTTGGGCAAGAAGATTACTATGGCATTGCCAGAAACACAATGGATTCTTCTGAAAGATTTTATAATTGAGCCTATTAATTTCATCTCCCTGAAGTGGGTTGTCATGCTGGAGTTCGCCTATCTTCCGTCTGTTGTATACATAATTTTTAATTTCTTACTTTCTGGTAAGGTCTATAAAGAATTTTCACTGACCATTCCTATGGCTAAAGCTGTCATTCTGACAATGTGTACCGCAAGCTATGAATAGATGAGGCTGCAGCGTGGGGCAAAGAAAATGATCTTAGGAGCTGCTCAAGTAGTCCTGGTCAGTGTGCTCCTCCATTATGTCTCAATCAATAGTGGTTATACTGACTTAGTCATCAGTGGACTGGAAGGCATTGCTATGTGGGCAGTTCATTTTATGATGTCCAAGCTATACCATTAACTTTGTTTGTTGTTGCTGTTGTTTTGTGTTAACATATAAACATACTTATCACTACTAGGATGTTGTTTCTAGAGGAATGTTTAATATATATGACAATTACAGCAGTATTCTCTGTTTATGTTTATACAGCCAAAAACATTTATCTTTTAACCTGACATGTCTAATTCTTGCTGAAGGGGTGAGTAAGGTCAGACTTAGTAAAGGAACATCAAGATGCTTATAATGTGGGGACATGAAGGCTTCAGCCATTACTGAACAGTGCTTGGCAGCAATATCACCTAATTATTTGAAAGCTATAGACAAAGTTACTCTGTATCATTAGTTAAAGATTAAGGAAGCAACAGTGACATCTCTTCAGAGCTTCCAGGATATTGGCTGTCTATGCTTCGTACTAAATAATAGTTAGGCGCTCGGAGGGAACTACCGTTTTTAGGGTCTTGAAGGCTTTAGGTTGTAGCGTCCCAAGCGCAGCGAGGGTGCTACTTAGGGCCTGAAGGACCCTAAAAACTGTAGTTCATGATGGCAGCGCAGCGCCTAACTAATTTAGAACGTAGCGACTGCTCCTAACAATGGGACACTAAGCGCAATCGGAGGGACACTAAGTGTCCCTCTTTGAAGGACCTAAGCAGTTTACATTCCAGTTATGACTCTAGCTTGCTATTGTTTTTCTTGTTTTGTTTGGAGGTTATAACTTTTTTTTTTTTTTGCAAATTTTTCAATTAAACTCAGTACAGTTAATATTGAGTCAATGATTGTGAGTATCTAATAACATGGATTACTAGTTAAAATAGCAAGTACCCTGCGACACAGTGGTGCTTGATGTACAAACTTTTGCCAATTTTAGGAATGGAGTACATAAAATACTGTTATTATCCTCTACTACTTGGTTTAGTTACATCAGTCCACTTATTTGCTCACGCACACACACCACTGTCTTCGTTGTTACTGACGACTCTGTACCAAACTGGCTGAGCTTTATTCACATACACACCAAACTGTTGTTGCTGTTACTGACAACACTTTACCGATTTATTCTATGACGCTTTCCCGACCTGGCTCAGCTCATGAATTATTCATGAATACACACACTGTCGTCGTCTTCATCATGACACACAAGTGTATTATTATTATATAGATGGAAATAGCAGTGTGGTCAACACTGCTGTGGTGACAATGAGTTACTGTATCCCAATAAGGGATTTCAATGAATTTTATGCAACATGTTTTACTTTTTAGCACTGCTCTACTGGTTTGAGCATTTTGACATGTTTTTGTTGTTGTTGTTTTTGTTTTTAGAGAAATAGCTAGAATTATTTTTAAATATAAAAAAAAATGGATGGATAGAATTATAGTTCCGTCTGGTTTGCATAAAAGAAGCAATGCTTATAAATAATATACCATATGGAAAATGTTGTACATTAGACCTTAGAATGTCTCACGCACTCGCCAACAATAAGTTCAACAATGGGATTTTCATTGAAGGGAATATACAGTGATTTAGACATTGTAGTAACATTTGAATGTAAAGCATTCAGAGTATTGAATTAAAATAAATTAATGCTCACTAATTTGTTGACACAATATACTGACAACGGTGTGTGTATTCATGAATAATTCATGAGCTGAGCAGCACACATTCACCGTAGTGTCTTCCTTTTCTCTAGTTTTCTCAAAACTAAGCCAAAAAATAAAAAAAGTGGCAAGTTAAAGGAACAAGGGTGGCCGCGCATAGCAACGCGCACTGCCTGTAGATCCGGACATTAATTTATTCCCTGCCAATACCCCACCATTCGATAATACGCGAGCAGAAACTATCGCGCAGTAGTAGCAGTAGTATACTTTGCGAAGTTGTGGTGTTTTAGTTTAGCTTCTTGTTGTCTCATATCCGTTTACAGCAACTCTCCATACGTCGTCTGAGCTCACGCGGCAAGGTGCACCAGGCTGCCTCTCCTCCTGTAACCGTTCTCCGGACTCTGCGCACCTGAACTCAAGCGGATGGATCCACCAGGCTTGATTTCTGCGGAGCGAAAACTTCCCAAGCTGCGCAGATCTAATACCTTCACCTCTGGCTATCTCCAAGAAACTGTTGTCTCTCTTCTGACTCTCTTGTTATTGTTGTATTGATGTTTGTTTACTCTTGATATAGGCGGGCTCTTTTTAGAACCAATACAAACTAATTTTTTTTAAATTGCTCGCGTACTCATAGTACGAGATATGGGGGCGGGGCTATTTCTTAAGAATTGCGAGTGGAATTATTCTGTTTCACATAATTACCTAATAATTTGGAGGTCGTGAGGGCACAGAGCTTGAGCTACTAAATGGGAGGGGCTTAAACTGCAAAGCCCCTCCCTTAGCTAGAAGAGAGAGTCGCTCGACCCTTTTCCTGAGCTCTTTCTTCAGGTCGCTTGACCTTTTCTCTAAGTCTGAAGCCCTAAGGGTCGCTTGACCCTTTTTCTACTGACCAGAGAGCTCTCTCTGAGTGTTCCTGGGGGCTCCCCCGTCTTAGCATGGGCATGGCCACAGCAGTGTGGCCTTAAGCTCTTACTCCTGCTGGTTCTTGCTCTCTGCCTGGGTTAAGTCTTGTGACCTGTTCCGGTCTTTTAAGGTTTTGGAGTGTGTCCTCCAACCTGAATCTCGAAGAGATACCACCCCAAATTACATTATTATTATTATTATATTATTATTATTACTTACCCTTCTCGTTATGATTGTCGTCTATATTGCTATCATTTGTATTTTAATGGGACCCTTTCATACTGATTACAAAGTGTGGGGATGGATGTACAATCGTAGTAATGGTAGTGACGAATGCGTGCCACAAATGTGTGTGTGAGTTGACTTGTGTTGGGGTTATTGTGCTAGCAACTGTGATGTGTGTGCTAATGAGTGCCTGGGTGTTCTGATGTGCCTACTGAAAGAGTCACTCCTCCACCGTCCTAATATTTGGATAACTGCGTCACTGAGACCTTTCGACGCTGCAGTGGTTGCTGTTCCGATGCGGAATGAATGTCCAGCATACTTAGAAGAGTCTATTCCTGATAGTTCCAGAGCTTGTCTAACTTTCAGCACCAGCCTTTCCTTGGTAAGGGGTATCTTGCTTTCCTCTCTGAACAGAGGCCGTCATCTATCCCCCTCACTTCCAAGTACCGGAGCATTGCCACCACTGGACAAAGGGAATTCTTAGTTTGTCCAATGAATAGGTCCACTCCTTTTCTTTCTTGATTGGTCTTTGATGGCTTTAAGTGGACTTTTAACATCGTAGGGTTCTGAATGTCATCTACTTGGATGTCTCTGGGTTTGAGGTGTAGGTTTGGATTGAAAGTTGTGCCTGCCGGTAGAGTGAATTCGCCTGACCTAAGGAAACCGAAAAACCCCAAGCAACATGCAGCTCATATCAGGAGTTGCTCATATTGGTTCCTGTTACGCATTAGTGCCTGTCCAATTGCCTTCAAGATCCTGGGGGTGATGGGCAGTCTTGGGTCCTTCGCTCGTGGCTGTTGTCTTCTGCTCCCTTTCAGCGCTAACTCTAGTCTTCCCTGCCATTGGGTCCTGAAAGCCTCGCTCGAGGTGTGCGTGCCTAATAGCTGACAAGTAAGATCGAATAGTGCTGTGACAGACCCTTTGCAACAAATCTGCCACGTACAACACCAATACGTCTTCTGATGCTGGGTAGCATGGTGTTCCCAGCATGCTGCAAAAACGAGTGTAGGCTGCTTGAGCACAATCATAGGCCTGGCGTGATGATGGGGCTAGACTGTCCTTGATGAGGCCCTGAGCGATTCCCTCAAGGTTAATGACTGCCAGACGTCGCAATCCGATCCTATCAGAGTCGTGAGCTGATCGGGTATGGCCGTGGGTGTTCTGGATGCTGCTGGATGAAGCTGAAAAATACAGATAATTGATTGCGAGATAACGCGTCGGCCACTGTGTTATGTACCCCAGGAATATGCTTTGCTTGTAATTTAATTGTATGTACGGCTAGGAAAAAATAAGCAATCGGAGCAAATGCATTAATAATGGATCCTTACTAGACAGGCCTGAGATAATCTGGACTACTGCTATATTGTCACTCCATACTAACACATGTTCACCCTGCCACTGAGCGCCTCATATGGCACATGCTAGTACTATGGGAATCAATTCTTTTGCTGCAATTGACCATGGTGTCCATTCCTCAGTCCATGGCAGCTGAAACCATGCATTGTCCCAAAATGCACCACAACCCCAAGACCCAGATGCGTCTGATGCTATGATGATAGTGGGTAAACTATTCAGCTGTGCTCTGTTCATCATTGCTTTACGATTCCATGCTGGTAGGAATACTATCCACCATGCTATGTCGAGCCTAGCATCCTGGGACATGTGCAGCCAGTGGTAAAGACGTTTAGCTCTGGTGGCTAGTGATATCAGCCGTCGCAGAAATATACGTCCCACCCTAATGATCTTACATGCGTGTGCGAGTTGGCCGATAAGCGACAGCAGTTCTCTCTTTCGGCATCGCCTTCGAGCTTGCCATCTGTCTAGTTCTGACATCAATGCCTCCACTTTTGCTTCCGACAGTCGCGCTTCCATCTGGCATGTGTCCAGAGTAAGCCCCAAGAACTCAAGGCATGTTGTGGGGCCTTCCATCTTTTCTAACTTTAATGGAACCCCGAGTCTTCTGCAACACTCTGACATGACCGCCATGTTGTGCTGACATTCCTCCGATTCTGGGCTACCTATTGTGAGATAGTCATTCAGGTAATGCATGATCCATCTCACCCCCTGATCTCTCAACACCCACTCTAGAGCATCAGCAACGGCTGTGAAATCTTTGGGGCTGATCTGAGACTGAAGACTCGACCTTCAAATTGCATGCCAACCAGTGGCCTGTCCTGTGGGTGGATTGGTATAATGCGATATGCGTGTTGAATATCGATCTTCGCCAGCCTGGAACCCTGACCTAACTTGGTGATTTGCTCTATTGCCATGTCTACGGTTACATACACCAGAGAGCACAGATCTTTGTCAATCCCGTCATTGATGCTACAGCTCGGTGGATGGGAGAGGTCCTGAATAAGTCTCCACTGACCGGGTTGGCCTCGCTTTGGGATCAGTCCGAACCTGCTGATCACCGCTATTTGTGCATCTTCCCCGTGTAGTTCCACGATGCGGTTGGCATTCAACTCAGTTGCTAAATACAGGCGAACTGGCTCGGGATGTTGGAAGGTGGACGGCATGTTCCAGGACGTACTCACTAGTGCCACCTTCCGCCGGTCAAATCCAATCCGAAACCCGTGGCTGACTCCGTTAATCACATATTTTACAAACTCCCTCTCCGGATGCGCTGCAAGGGCTTTCTGCCATTCTTCCACCTTGAGTGGGGTAGTAATAGCAGTTGCTGTAGCAGGTAGTGAAGTGAGGTCCATGTTGGTGCATGATTCTAATGCTTGCAGGTCCCTTATGTATGAGAGTGAAGTACTAGGAGTGCATGAAGGTATGTTATTGAGTGTATCTAGTGATTGGTATTCACACAATTCTGCCATTTCTCTGTGTATACATATGCACGAATCAATACTGTTGCCACAATAAGTGCATGTACATTGTTCATTATCACTGTTAACTTGTAATGTAGTATAATGCGTAACGATAGGAATTGGCGAGAGAGCATGATCAGATGTGGTTTTAGTGCTGATGTGTTCGATGGTGATCTTGAGGGCTGGTTTTCTGGGAGACTGTGTGGTGCATGGCTGATCGAGGTTTGACTAGAACTTGTGGATGATTGTGTCTGTAATGGTGGGTGTAGTGAGTCTTGGTCAGTTGAGGTAGGGTCAGCGGGGGCCCATGGTGGATCCCCCATCCTTCCGAAAGGGCTGTGACTGCTTGTTTCGAGGTGGTGCTCGGTCGTAGCATCTGGGCTGTGCTGCTTCAGAGCAGTTTGACTCTCTATGGGTGCCATGGCATGACAAGCAGACATGTCTATAGGTGCAGTCTGGACTCCTGCAGCCCTCTCGATTCCAGCGCACGCATATTGGTGCTGTCCTGCTGTATGGAAACGCTCGAACCTCCTTTTGAAACGATCTTTTCTGACGTGGTGAGTCATCATGCCTAGTTCCGGGGTCACTGTATGGCCCGACTGATAAAGCACTACTGCCCACTCTCCTTGGTATCGCCCTGCTAAAGTACTGCGACCAGATCGCTTGATCCGGGGCGTTCCAATTAGTGGACTGGATGGTTGCTGCCAGTGACCGAAAATGAGCGTCGTAAGACAGCCATGGGGCACCCTCGTAGTCATGGGCAGCTTTCACTATCATTACCTGATAGGCAAAGAGGTCCCTGGCAATCGTGGGATGTTTTAAAACCAAAACACTAGCGTATGATGAAAAGCATACCAGCCATTGCTCGATAGAGGTTATCTGTTTGTCCTCTCTGGTGCGGCCTTGTAGAGCTTCTGCTAGTGTTGGCTCGGGAGCTCCCAACCTATGCGGTAGTGATGAATTGAGGTCTATGTATTCCCGTCGCCAAATCTTCTCAACGAGCTTTCCTGGCACTGGTGGGGAGCTGGGCCCCACGATCACTCCACTAGTGTAGGAGCTGGGAGGTTGGGCAGCTAGTGAGTTTAATGGCAGCTCCATGACCCTTGTTGCGGCCACTGTGCCTGGTGTGGTACCCGTATGGGTACCCCCTACCGGATTAGTATCTGAGCCTTCTCCCCTGCCTCCTGATACCAGATCTACTGGCTGCGTAAAACTTGGGTTGAAGCTAGTTAGCCCCTCTATCCTCCCTGTTGAAGGCATATCCCCCTCGCCCAAGGGGGTCATTCTGCTACTACAGCTAGTTATGCCAGGCCCACCCCTGATGGACATACCTGCCTCTCTGCATGGGTCTTGAGGAGACCTGATGTTGGTGTCCCTCCTGATGTCTGGTTCACTAGTCCTCTCCCTTCTAGGGTCGTTTGCACCTAGGTTGGCATCCTGCAGGGTATGCTCCAGCTGATCGATGCGAGCAATTAGTGGTCTGGTGGCCCCTTCCACTGCTTGGCGTACTATCTGCGTCACTACAGAGACTGCTTCTGGCGCCACTGCCTCAGACGGTGGCCTCCTTTCTGGTTCTCCCGCCATCCTCTTTGGCAGCTAGCTGTTCTCCTTCTCTATTGTTGCTCAGATTCGCACTCAGTTTGTTGCTCTGATTCGCACTAGTCCCACGCTACTTCACGCTTCGCGCTACTTCACACTACTTCTCCCTTGCTGCCATGTGCGCATGCCCTGCGCCCTCTGACCTGTTCCCATAATAACACTATTTAATCATGATTAAATATGCATTGAAGTTCCAAATTTTGTATGAGTTTTTCTTGAAATCTAATAATGAGAACGACACAAAAATTTTACACACGGGTAAACAAAAAAAAAATGAACTGCACCACAACGAGAATTTTTCAATATTATAAATAGAAAAAATTGTGAATAAATCATAAAGTAATATTGAAATGGAGAAGAACCTCGTTGTCTGTTGTCTTGCAGTAGAGTATCGGCTCAGCTAGTAGTGCACCAAATTGCGGAGCTCCAACTTACCGCACCGCTCCAAAAAAGTGCTACAAAGTTTTATAACCAGGCCCCGATATTTCCTGATATTTCCTCCAGATTCGCTCTAAAAATTAGTGAGCGGCTCCTATGGCTGGTACTTTGTCCTTGTGTAGTAGTGGAGAAGCCCCAGTAAGTATTGAATGGCAGACTACTGTGACCCTCATGCGCATGCACGCTAAGGGTTTATCTATGCATGTCCAACTTTTTTTCTCAATCTTAGAGCAGAGAACATTTATATGCTGAAAGTTCCCAGTGAGTATCTTTGATAGTTCTCAGAATACAGGAAGGTTATGATGTGTATGCCCTTACCAACCAGCCTTCTTGTGTAGGATTACCTCCTCAGTTAGTTATGAATTTCTAATTTGATTCATCAAAAAGTTGGTGGGTGTGGTGAGTTTGGTAGAGTTAAGTGTAAACAGAAAAAGAAGCTACATATGGCTATCAACCAGCAATGCTTTCCAGCTCTGAACACACAAGATGGAAAAGGTTCAGACAGAGATCAGTCAAGGGCTTCACCACCTCCTCCTCCTCCACAATCTTTTATGAAGAAACTTATCAATGTGGTCTTCCAGGAGCTAGCTTTGTTTCAGATTCACATCATCTCAGCAGTTGTGTGTGTGCAAGGATTGGAACATGGAATTAATTTGAATGAACTGATGGTTATTCGTTTTATAGTTTGGCTTTTTGTCGCTGTAGTAGTTATGTGGGATGAGCTAATCATGTATGTTTTACAACTACTTGGCTTCTCATTTCTGGGGCTCCGTTACCAAATTAATTCTATTAATTCTATTCCAACTTATCAATCATCACTAGTGATAACTACTGCTACACTCCTACTTCTGATTGTCTTAGATTGGAAGCTGATATCTGCAGCACACATTTCCAAGAAATTGGTCACTTTATCAGAAGAAAATGGGAGAAAATTAAAAAAATTGAAGATGTGTGTGAGGTGGCTGGGACACTTGCTACTTGTACTGTTTGCAGGGGTTTATATATTCAAGTTGTTCCACATATACAGTGATAAGCATATCTTACAGCATGCTTATATTTTTGTATGCTGTGTATTTCTGACATCGGGAACACTTTTCAAAATAACTTTTGATGCCGTCACATTGGAGTGGGGCAAGAGGATTACTATGACATTGCCAGAAACACAATGGATTCTTCTGAAAGATTTTATAATTGAGCCTATCAATTTCATCTCCCTGAAGTGGGTTGTCATGCTGGAGTTTGCCTATCTTCCGTCTGTTGTATACATCATTTTTAATTTCTTACTTTCTGGTGAGGTCTATATAGAATTTTCACTGACCATTCCTCTGGCTAAAGCTGTCATTCTGACAATGTGTACCTCAAGCTATAAAGAGATGAGGCTGCAGCGTGAGGCAAAGAAAATGATCTTAGGAGCTGCTCAAGTAGTCCTGGTCAGTGTGCTCCTCCATTATGTCTCAATCAATAGTGGTTATACTGACTTAGTCATCAGTGGATTGGAAGGCGTCGCTATGTGGGCAGTTCATTTTATAATGTCCAAGCTATACCATTAACTTACTTTGTTTGTTGTTGTTGCTGTTGTTTTGTGTTAACATATAAACATACTTATCACTACTAGGATGTTGTTTCTAGAGGAATGTTTAATATTATGACAATTACAGCAGTATTCTTTGTTTATGTTTATACAGCCAAAAAATTTATCTTTTAACCTGACATTTCTAATTCTTGCTGAAGGGGTGAGTAAGGTCAGACTTAGTAAAGGAACATCAAGATGCTTATAATGTGGGGACATGAAGGCTTCAGCCATTACTGAACAGTGCTTGGCAGCAATATCACCCAATTATTTGAAAGCTATAGACAAAGTTACTCGGAATCATTAGTTACAGATTAAGAAAGCAACAGTGACATCTCTTCAGAGCTTCCAGGATATTAGCTGTCTATGCTTCATACTAAATAATAGTTAGGCGCTGCCTCGGGAACTACCGTTTTTAGGGTCTTGAAGGCTCTAGGCTGTAGTGTCCCAAGCGCAGCGAGGGTGCTACTTAGGGCCTGAAAGACCCTAAAAACTATAGTTCATGACGGCAGTGCAGCGCCTAACTAATTTAGAACGTAGCGACTGCTCCTAACAATGGGACACTAAGCGCAATCGGAGGGACACTAAGTGTCCCTCTTTGAAGGACCTAAGCAGTTTGCATTCCCTCTGCCACAATACAAAAACTACATTAGCTGTATTCTAACTTTGGTTTTTCTGTAATGGAAAAATATTAAACTCCCCCTACAGGTGGATTGTTGTCACCAATACTTGATAAATATTACCAGTTGCAGGGGTTCATTTAGGAATCAATTTAAGAGGGGGCAAGGCTGAGTTTACTCTACCTCAAGGGGGTCACAACTTTCATACAGAACTAAAATGAGAAAGGAAATGGGCTTCAATTACCAAGACAATAATTAGAGCAGCAATAAACTTAAACTTTTTGTCATTTTCAGTATTGTGTTTTTTTGTCAACTGATGAAGACCTACGGGTCGAAACGTTTTGACTATTTATAGTTATAATCTACTACGAAAGCTAATAAATAAAATAACCAGAAACTTATGATTTAAGCATTTGCCTTCATTTTAATTATTCACTCTTTAACTTTGCTTTTTGCTATGAAATTTAAGAATATTTCAAGGGGGGCGAGTGCCCCCACCCCCCAGCTGTAAGTTTTGTTGTTGTTTTTGGTAGAGAATTTTCTGTAAACCTAATGTCTGATATTTTGCACTCTGTTTTCCCCTCCCACTCTTCCCACTCCAATAAATGTTCTCAACTAAATGTCACTGAAATTCATTCCGAGGCAGCAGCTACAGTCTGTGAATACATAATACTATAATACAATTCATTGCTATTTATTTAATCATATTTCTGAGGATCACATGACTGATATTGACATATCCTAGTTAGTTGTCCTGTGAGTGTTGTACAAAATGCCCAAGCAACTACTCACATACCTTCTGCTGCTGTTTCTGCTGTCATTGTCAATTTCCCAAGCTACGGAATACTTTGTGTCCCTAGCTGGTGATGACAGCAACACAGGGACTGTTTCCAGTCCTCTGAGGCATGTGCAGAAAGCAGTGGAGCTCTTGAAGCCTGGTGATGTCTGCACCATTAGAGGCGGGACTTACTCAGAAGAAGTGTCCATCAGCAACTTACGAGGATCTCCTGATAATCCCATTACGTTCAGAGCGTATCCTGGAGAAAACGTTGTTTTTGATGGCACCGTTCCTCTAAATCACAAATGGACCAAATACAAAGGGAATATTTACATGACAGAAGGCATCGAGCAAGACATCTGGCAGCTCTTCATGGATGGCGATATGCAGATCAACGCTCGATGGCCGAACGCATTTTGGAATGATTTTTCGGTGTTTGACTACACCCGCTGGGGTTTTTCTGACGCTTCGTCGACGTACGACCCCGCCACCGTATCAGGAGTGATGGTCGACAACGGAACTCAGAGTCTAGCTGGGAGTGGTCTGAACGCCACTGGTGCCATCACGATCCTCAACATCGGCAGCTGGCTTACGTGGGCGGGTAAAGTGGTGAAACACAAGTCCGGGGATAGCAGCTTCAGCTACACAACGGCTATTCCGAAAGGGACTGGTGTCCATTTTAAGCCTGAAAATAGTCGCTTTTTCTTAGAAGACAAACTGGAGTTCCTGGATGCCCCCACAGAATGGTACTATGACAGAAGCAAAGCAGCACTTTATCTTTGGACGGGAAACAACGACAGCCCAGAAAACCATCAGCTGCGCGGTAAAGTGTCGACGTATGCCTTTACTGTCACTGGAGGATCCAGCTGGCTCATCTTCTCCGGGCTGAACTTCTTTGGCACCACCGTCTTCATAAAAGGAGAAACGCATAAGGAAGATGTCCACAACATAGTTCTGGACAGCCTACACTTCAGCTATCCCTCCTACTCCAAGAGGATGCTGGGGTCCCTGGCAGTGCCCAACACAACCACTCTGTACTATAACGATGTCTTGACGGAATTTGCCGGGAACTTTACCATTTTTAATTGTACGTGGGAGTATGCAGATGGGCAGACGATAGCTTACCGGGGAGCAGACGGACTCATACAGAACAACCTGTGGCACCACAATGATTTCACTTGCGTGGGAAGGGGGACGTTGTTCTATTCCAACGGCATTCGGGGTAGGTTTGTCCGCAACGTGATTCACAGTAATGGACCGAGCGTAGCCATCCATGTGGGTTCCGGGGGTCCCAGAGACAGGGAACTGGGACTTCCATCCGGCGATCTAGTTTTATTAAACCTTTTCTACGACTTGAAGTACTTGCAAGATGACGGTGCTTTCGTTCAAACCGTCGTCCATGCCCAGAAGAATGTCATCTTGGAGTACAACTGGGGCTACGACACGTTGAAGTGGGGGCTGAGGTTTGACTGCGGGACTTGCAATGCCTCGGCCGACTCCTGGGGCCACAACGGGACCATGCGCTACAACGTCCTGTGGAGAACGAAGGGACTGAGCGTGAAAGGAGACTACCAGTATATCCACAACAACCTCGTGTTTGACAGCCACTTGTATGCAGACCTGTTCCTCAGAAGTGATC